>APMI01002109.1_pt1 | contig 50118 bp, 34 predicted proteins | sample 667938 | NCBI WGS metagenome assembly APMI01 (sample SAMN01084076, study PRJNA167559) | wastewater metagenome | biome: Wastewater | place: Denmark: Ejby Moelle, Odense | collected 2011-11-28
AAAAGCTGAACCGCCCGGTACTTGGATCTGATTATCCAACCGACAACCAGGTACTTCCTGCCGGCGATCTTAGGTTTTATGTTCCGTTTGGTGGCGACAATGTTCAGGAAAGGTTTAATGTTTCAGATGAAATCTCAACCAATCCTGCCTTGAAATGTCCGCTTACACTTACAGACGGCGTAACAGGTAAAGCGCTGCAGGGTGCAGATGGTAAAGCTGTTACTTATATCAACGCTAATGATATGAAAAGTGCTACAAGTTTCACTGTAGCGTTTTGGGTAAAGCAAAATGTAAATTCAAGAACTGAATTCTATTTCGGTATCAAAGACGACAGGGATTATTGGCACAATAGTGCTATGTTCATGTTGGTTGAACATGGTACCGCAACAGAAACCACCCTAAAAATTGCGTTGATGGATCAGTGGTTGGAATGGCCTGATGGCAACAAATTTCCAAGGCCAATCTTAGATGGTAACTGGCACCATTTTGCAGTTGCTTATGATGAAACCACCTCTAAGATGACATGGTATTTTGACGGTGCTGTAGTACCAGCACCAGCCGGAGCTACCGATGTAAAAAAGAATGGTGCTGCAAGAGGCGCTGTTGATTTCTCCACCATCAATAACCTGATCGTAGGCGGCTGGAATAAACACGCCGGTCTGCCAGGTGTTACTGATGATTGGGTAAAATCTTTTACAGGAGCAATGGATCAGTTCAGGTTATATAATAAAGCACTGTCTGCAAGCGAAATTCAAGCGCTGTATACTGGTAAATTATAACGATAGCCTTTCAATCAAGGCAAACAATCCTGCAATAAAAGGGCTTACATCATTTGTAAAGCCCTTTTATTTTTATCCAGCACATATCGTAAAACCCTGTGTTGCTCCTACACATGAATCCATTCTTTAAATACCGGCGTTCTGTTGCAGTTACTGTTCTTATCTTTTCGGGGCTGTTAATTTTTGAACGATGTATGAACAATGGTACAGAAACAGCAGGCTCAAAGAAGCCGGTGTTCAGTCAATTTGCCGGCTCTGCATCCTGTGCAGGCTGTCATAAAGAGATTTGTAATAATAACCTGGGTACCGCACACTATCTTACATCGGGGGTGGCTGATAAAAATTCTATCAAGGGTAGTTTTGATACCGGCAAAAATATCTTCCAGTTTGCTGCCAATACTGTGGTGGCCATGGAAAAAAGAAAAGACAGCTTTTTCCAGGTAGAATACCTGGCCGGAAGAGAAGCCGCCGCCTATCCATTTAATGTGGTGATAGGATCGGGAACAAAGGGACAAACCTATCTTCACTGGAATAAAGACCGCCTTTTTCAACTACCCATTACTTATTTTACGGCCGCCAACGAATGGTGTAACAGTCCCGGCTATCCCGGTAAGGTTGTTTTTAACAGGCCGGTTACTTCCCGTTGCCTGGAGTGCCACAGTACTTTTGCAGAACCTGCTTCCACACCGGATAAACAGCCGGAAGCTTTTAACAGGAATACGATGATCTATGGGGTAGATTGTGAGAAATGTCATGGCCCTGGCGCAGAACATGTAGTATTTCAAACAAAAAATCCCGGGGTTAAAACTGCAAAATTTATCATTAACCCTGCATCCCTTTCGAGACAGCAGAATCTTGATCTTTGTATTCTTTGCCATGGCGGCAGATTGCAAAAAACCAAGCCTTCTTTCTCCTTTAAGGTTGGAGATGCAATCACGGATTACTTTGCCCTGAATGATGCGGTTCCGCAATTTGCTTCAGAAATTGATGTGCATGGTAACCAGTATGGTTTAATGGCCGCTAGTAAATGCTTTATGAAAAGCAATACCATGACCTGCAATACCTGCCATAATACCCACATCAACGAAGCAGGAAAAACGGCTGTATTTTCGCAGCGCTGTATTTCCTGTCACAATACCGAACATGTTGCTGAGTGCAAAATGAAAACAACGGTGGGAGGTGGTATCAGCAGCAATTGTATCGATTGCCATATGCCACTGGAGCAGTCAAGGGCCATTGTGGTTTTATTACCCGGTAATGATGTGCCTACTCCTGCAAAAATGCGTTCACACTACATAAAAATCTATCCCAATGAAACAAAGAAGTTCATCGAACAGATGAAGTCTTCTGCCAATAAAAAATAATTACTGCATTATGCAACCAGTATCTGCTCAGGATAAAAGCCATAGAATATGCCGATGAAAAAGACAACCTTTACCAGCCTTGCTTTTGTATCGTTGCTCCTGTTATCGTGCAACCAGCAAAACACCTTATTTACCGCATTACCATCTTCACAAACAAATATTACGTTTGAAAATACGCTGAAAGACGGGCATCGGTTTAACATACTTTATTACCTGTATTACTACAATGGCGGTGGCGTATCTGCGGGTGATATCAACAATGACGGATTGCCGGACATTTATTTTACAGCAAGCAGCAGGGGAAACAACAAATTGTATCTTAATAAAGGGAATTTCCAGTTTGAAGATATTACCGCCAAAGCAGGTGTTGCAGGAACTGCAGACTGGTGCACAGGGGTAACAATGGTAGATATCAATGGTGATGGTTACCTCGATATTTATGTATCGGCCATGGCCGGTTCTTATGGTTTGAAAGGCCACAACGAATTATTTGTAAACAATCACAACGGAACATTTACTGAAAGTTCAGTTAAGTACGGATTGGATTTTTCCGGCCACACTACGCAAACAGGTTTTTTTGATTATGACCATGATGGCGATATGGATTGCTATATTCTCAATCAATCGCAAAAGCCACATGCCAATATTGTTGATACAGCCAACCGGCATAAGTTTGATCCGCTTTCCGGCGACAGGTTTTACAGGAACGATGTAAGCAGCACCGGTAAGTTCACGGACGTGTCTGCCGCTGCGGGCATCTACCAAAGTAACCTGGGGTATGGGTTGGGGCTAGCCATGGCTGATCTTAACAATGATGGTTGGGAGGATATCTATATCGGTAACGATTTTCATGAAAACGATTACTACTACCTCAATAACGGCAACGGTACTTTCACCGAAAGCGGGGCAAAATACTTCAATCATTACAGTCGTTTCAGTATGGGTAATGATATAGCCGACTACGATAACGACGGGCAACTGGATGTGGTAACAGTTGATATGCTGCCACCGAATGAAAAAGTGCTGAAAACCTATGGCAGCGATGAAAATGCGGATACTTACAAACTAAAACTCACTTCTCACGGCTACCAGCACCAGAGCTCTAAGAATTGCCTGCAGCACAATAATGGCAACGGCAGCAGCTTTAGTGAAACCAGTTTATTGAGTGGCGTATCTGCTACAGACTGGAGCTGGTGCCCGCTTTTTGCAGATTTTGATAATGATGGCAATAAGGACCTTTTTATTTCGAGCGGCATTGTTAAGCGCCCGGTTGATATGGATTATATCCGTTTTGTATCAGACCTCGCAGTAAGAAAGGGAATGAGTGACGATGACCAGTTTGATGCTGCAGCGATTGAAAAAATGCCTGACGGAAGCTCACACCCATTTTTATACAAAGGCAGCGGCGGGCTTTCTTTTAAAGACATGAGCAACGAATGGGGTACCGGAAAAATGAAAGGGTATTTCAATGGATCGGCTTATGCAGATCTCGACAACGATGGCAATCTTGACCTGGTGATGAACTGCCTCAATGCACCGGCTGTAATTTTGAAGAACAATGCTCCTAAAAAGAATTTTTGCAGCATTGCATTTAAAGCAGACAGTGGTAACACTTTTGGAATTGGTTGTAAGGCCTACCTGTTTCAAAAAGGTAAGATGCAATACCAGCAGTTAATGCTCACCCGTGGCTTTGAATCTTCATCTGACACCAGGCTTCATTTTGGCCTCGATTCACTTGCAGCCATCGACAGCCTGCTGGTTGTATGGCCTAACCAGCAATACCAGTTATTAAAAAATCCTGCCGCCAATAAGCAATTGATCGTTCAGCAAAAAGATGCGGCTGGCACATTTGATTATACAGCATGGTTTAAACCGGAGACAGTTTCCCTGGAGGAACTTGCTTCCGATGCCGGCATTAACTGGCGGCACCGGGAAAATAACTTTAATGATTTTGATTACCAGTACCTGCTTCCGCATGCAGAATCCACCAGGGGACCCAAGATCGCTGTGGCAGATGTAAACGGCGATGGGCTTGACGATCTGTATGCATGTGGCGCTAAAGGGCAGGCCGGTACCCTGTTGTTGCAGCAAAGCAATGGTAGTTTCATCATATCAGATACCAGTGTATTTAATAAAGATGCCGCCTGCGAAGATGTGGATGCCATTTTTTTTGATGCTAACGGTGACGGCAAGCCGGATTTATATGTGGTAAGCGGGGGAAATGAATTTACTGCTGAAAACGATGCTGCCCTTTTAGACAGGATCTACCTGAACGATGGGAAAGGCCATTTTACTGCAGGTACTAAAAACCTGCCGCCATTGTTTAAAAACAAATCCTGTGTAGCAGCGGCTGATGTGGACCATGATGGTGATATTGACCTTTTTGTTGGAACACTGGCAGATCCCAATGCCTATGGTATTCCGCAAACATCTTACCTGTTCCTCAATGATGGAAAGGGCAATTTTTACGGTGCAGCCAATAACGATGCGATGTTTAAAGATATTGGTCTTGTTACTGCGGCGGCTTTTATAGACGTTAATAAAGATGGCTGGCAAGACCTGGTGGTTACTGGTGAATTTATGCCCATAGAAATCTTTATCAATAAAAGCGGCAAACTGCAAAAGACCGTATTGCCACAGTCAACCGGTTTATGGCAAACAGTTTTTATGGACGACGTGAATGGGGATGGCAATGTGGATATATTGGCAGGTAACTGGGGCTGGAACAATAAATTCTGGAGTGGAAAGAATGGTCCATTAAAAATGTATGTGGCCGATTTTGACAAGAACGGCAGAACAGAACAATTGCTTTCCTATACACTCGAAGGAAAAGAATACCCCTTTCTTGCAAAAGATGAAGTGGAGCGGCCACTGCCGTTGTTGAAAAAGCATTACCTCATGTATGCGGAATATGCGGGTGAAGAAATGAAAGATGTTTTTTACGGATGGATAGATACCATACAACCTGTAATGGCTGAACACCTGGGTTCCGCGGTTTGCTATGGCGATGGACAGGGAAACTTCACAATGAACGATCTGCCTGCACCGCTCCAATTGGCACCTGTATTTTCCTTTCAAAAAATAGAAAAGAGTGCAAACAACAGTAACCTGTATATTGCCGGGGGAAACTTTTTTGATGTGATTCCTTATGAAGGAAGATACGATGCCCAGCCACTGGAACTTTTCAGCATCAATAACAAAAAGCAGGTAAGACCGGTTATGGAATCAAATTTGTTTGCCATAAAAGGCCAGGTAAGAGATGTGAAGTGGATCAACGGAAGCGGCGGCAAAACATTGCTCGTAGCCCGGAACGATGACAAACTGATCTCATTCAAAAGAAAATAATTTTATCTATTATGAAAACTATCCTTCAAAAAAGGCTTTCTTTATTTGTCATCGCTTCAACGCTGGTGATTGCCGGGTGTTCCAAGAAAGATACGGGCACGCCGCCGCCGGAACCAATCGTTCCGCCACTTACCATCAAAGCGGCCAAACTCAATAACAACAGCGTAAGCAGTGGCAGTAATTATTACAATATCAGCACTACCCCGGTAGTGCAGTATTCATTCTCCGCACCCGTAAACCGTGCTACCGTTACGGCAGGTATTAGTTTTAAAGATAATATTGGCGGGGCCGTCAGTTACACACCTGCTTACAGTAACAACGATAGTGTATTGCTCCTGCAACCTTCTGCGGCCCTGCAGAACATCGCATCCTATACGGTTATGGCCGGCACTGCTTTGCAATCTGTGGCCGGAAAAAGTTTATCCGCAGGATACAATTTGAGTTTTGTAACCAGGATCGATTCTACGCCAAAATTTCCATTGCTAACCGATTCCATGTTACTCGATCTTGTGCAAAAGCAAACCTTCAAATATTTTTGGGACTATGGTCACCCGGTTAGCGGTCTTGCAAGGGAAAGGAACAATGGAGATGACAATACTGTTACCACCGGCGGTTCAGGCTTTGGCATTATGGCAATACCCGTTGCCATCAAAAGGTCTTTTATCACAAGGGCAGCAGGGTTGCAGAGAATGCAGCAGATCGTTGGATTTTTAAAAAACACAGCTCAAACCTTTCACGGTGCCTATCCGCACTGGTTACATGGCGGTTCCGGTATAGTTATTCCTTTTAGCACAAAAGATGATGGTGCCGACCTGGTAGAAACTTCTTACCTGATGGCGGGACTGCTTACTGCAAGGCAGTATTTTAATGACCCCGGTGCGGCAGAAACAACATTAAGAAATGATATCAACAGCATCTGGAACAATGTTGACTGGAGCTGGTTCAGGCGAAACAATGAAAATGTGTTGTACTGGCACTGGAGCCCGGTGTATAACTGGGATATGAATTTCCAGATACGTGGCTGGAACGAATGCCTGATCACTTACATACTGGCCGCCTCCTCCACCACGCATGGAGTGCCTGCATCTGTTTATACCAGTGGCTGGGCTGCCGGAAACCCCTTTACCAATGGAGCCAGTTATTTCGGCTACCAGTTACCGTTAGGTCCATCTTTGGGCGGCCCTTTGTTTTTTTCACACTATTCTTTTTTAGGGGTAAATCCAAATGGTTTGCAGGATGCTTACGCCAACTATATCATACAAACTACCAATCATACGCTTATCAATTACAACCATTGCAAAACAAACCCCAACAACCAGTTTGGCTATAGTGCCGATTGCTGGGGTCTTACAGCAAGCGATATTAAAAACGGGTACACGGCCAGTTCACCAACGAACGATGTGGGCTTTATAGCGCCAACTGCCGCCCTTTCTTCTTTTCCTTATACCCCGGCAGAATCAATGAGAGCATTGAAATTCTTTTATTATGTGCTGGGCGATAAGTTGTGGAAAGAATATGGATTTGCAGATGCCTTTTCTTTAAAAGATCCATGGTTCGCCGGTTCATTTTTAGCGATCGACCAGGGGCCAATCATTGTAATGATTGAGAATTACCGGTCGCAACTGGTGTGGAATTTATTTACAAGTTGCCCCGAGGTGAAGAACGGGATGAAGAATGTGCTTGGTTTTACAGCACCTTATTTGCCATAATTCAATTACAATCTATGCTGGTAGTAAGAAAAATAATGCGACCGCTGTTGCTGCTATTGCTGGGTATGGCAGCACAGGCACAGCAACCGGTAAAAGTAATGTCGTACAATATCCGGTTGGATGTGGCATCGGATGGTGAAAACCGCTGGGATGCCCGAAAAGAAAAAGTAGCGGCGCTGATGAATTACTATGAGGCGGATTTTATTGGAGGGCAGGAAGTGCAGCATCACCAGTTACAGTATTTGCAGACACAACTCAGCAAGTATAATTATATCGGCGTGGGACGTGATGACGGAAAAACGGGCGGCGAATATTCCTGCATCTTTTACAACAAAGAAAAATTTGAACTTGTTGAACAGGCCACATTCTGGTTGTCTTCCACACCCGATACCGTTTCCATGGGATGGGATGCTGCCTGTCACAGGGTTTGCACGTATGGATTGTTCAGGGCAAAGATCAGCAAGAAATTTTTATGGGTTTTTAATACACACTTCGATCACCTGGGTGTAACGGCAAGGATAGAATCGGCAAAATTGATCACTCAAAAAATCAACCAGCTTGTCAAACAAAAAAACTATCCCGTGGTATTGACCGGTGATTTTAATTCAAAGCCGGAAGAGGCGCCAGCCGTGTTTATGAATGAGCATTTTCAAAATGCAAGAAGCATCAGTCTGGAACACCCTTACGGGCCTGCAGATACCTGGGAAGCATTTGCCTTTAATAAAAAGCCAGAGGGTTGTATAGATTACATATTTGTTTCAGCAGGCAACAAATGGAAAGTAAAAAAATTTGCTACCATTACGGATTCATACGATATGAAATACCCTTCTGATCACTTTCCCATAATGGCAACAATGGAATTCTAAAAAAAAGCTAATGAAAAAATATTCGGTAAGCCGTATCAGCTTAATGGCCTGGAGCATCAGTCTGGTGATACTCAGTACAACTGCTTTCAACAGTTGTTATTCCCAAACTCAAACTGCGGAGCCGAAAGCGCTTCCTGTAAAACCCGCAGTACTCAGCGATTCGGTCTTGCTCGACCTGGTGCAGCAGCAAACGATCCGGTATTTTACAGATGGCGCAGAACCAACCAGCGGCATGGCGAGAGAAAGATTTCATACAGATAACGATTACCCGGATAACGACAAAAATGTTGTTACCAGTGGTGGCAGCGGCTTTGGTGTAATGGCACTGCTCGTTGCCATTGACCGGAAATTTATACCAAGGCAGGAAGGGTTACAGCGCCTGCAGAAGATCGTTCATTTTTTAGAAACAGCAGATCGTTTTCATGGGGCATGGCCGCATTGGTGGAATGGCGAAACCGGCAAAGTGAAACCCTTTGGTGAAAAGGACAATGGCGCCGACCTGGTAGAAACTTCTTATATGCTGCAGGGATTGCTTTGTGCAAGGCAATATTTTAAAGATGGCAATGCAGAGGAACAGGCACTGGCAAAACAAATTGACCAGCTTTGGAAAGATGTAGAGTTTGACTGGTTTCGCAAAGGAGGCAAAAATGTGCTGTACTGGCACTGGAGCCCACAGTATGCCTGGCAGATGAATTTCCCGGTACATGGATACAATGAATGTTTGATCATGTATGTACTGGCGGCTTCATCACCCACTCACAGCATTCCTGCCGAGGTTTATCATGAGGGATGGGCAGAGAATGGTAAAATGAGATCACCACACACTGCGTTGGGGTACCCGTTACAGTTACGCTACCAGGGCAACCCGCCCAATGGCGCTCCTTTGTTCTGGTCGCAATATTCTTACCTTGGTTTAGACCCGAATGGCTTAAAGGACAGGTACACCGACTACTGGGAGGAAAATACCAATCAAACACTCATCAATTACACCTGGTGTGTGAACAATCCTTTACAATACAGGGGCTATGGAAAAGATAACTGGGGCTTAACGGCCAGCTATTCGGTAAAGTTCTATGCAGCGCATGCACCGGATAAAGAAAATGATAAAGGGGTGATATCGCCGACAGCGGCTCTCTCTTCCTTTCCTTATACGCCAAAAGAATCCATGGCAGCAATGAAGCATTGGTATTATGACATGAACGATAAGCTTTGGGGTCCTTATGGATTTTACGATGGGTTCAGCGAAACAGAAAAATGGTTTCCATTAAAATACCTTGCCATCGACCAGGGCCCCATTCCCGTGATGATAGAAAATTACCGGACTGGTTTATTGTGGAAACTTTTTATGAGCTGCCCGGAAGTGAAGCAGGGTTTAAAGAAACTTGGATTTAAAAGTCCTGCTTTGTAGGCACCTGGTTTAAATTTTTTACCGCCGTGCTATCAACTTACATCAAATATTATTGTGTATCAGCACTGGTGATATTACTGCCTGGCTTCAGTTTGGCGCAGGGCACCGGGCGGGCCATATTGAATGAAAGTTTTGGAGAAGGAGCAGTAAACCCTGGTCCGGAATTGCCTGCGGGCAGAACCAGTTTTACCTACACAACAGACTCCTGCACCCGGGCGGGTGAATACACTATTACCAACAGCCTTTATCGCTGCCCCCGCACAAGGATGGGTAGAAGTATAGACAACACAGCACAAAGTCATAGCGGTTATATGATGCTCCTGAACGGGCTTCCGGCCAATACATCTAAATTGGTGTATGTCGATACTTTGACAGAAGCTCTTTGTCCCGGTACGGTGTACCAATTTTCTGCATGGATATTAAACACGGGTATACCTTCCTACTGTAATGTGCCCAATCCATATTTGCCCAATGTAACATTGTCTGTTGAAACTCTTTCAGGGCAGGTATTACAAAGCAGCAATACCGGGGCTATGAATTATGATTATGATTTTGTTCATACCCCAAAGTTTCATTTTTATCGTGCTGATTTTACTTTACCTCCGGGTACAGGTCCACTGGTATTGAAAATACGAGATGAGGCGTCAGGGGTCCCTGTGTGCCCATATTCATATGCGATTGATGATATCCAGTTTACAACTGCAGGGCCGGAAGTAAAAGTAGAATTTGACGGAGCGCTCGGGCCTGTATTGGTAAAGAGTGTTTGTTTCAGTGACAATAAAACCATCTCCATGTCTGGCCTTGCCGAAAATTATTATAATGATACAAGATTGCAATGGCAGCTAACCAATAATGAAGGACTCACCTGGACGGATATCCCGGGAGCAACAACCGGTGCTTACAACCGGAGTTTTGCTGCAGCCGATACTTTTTTATTCAGGCTCACCGCCGCCGAGGGCGCTAATATCGCCAATCAAAACTGCCGGGTTGTTTCCAATAATTTGCGCATACAGGTTGACGGTATTCCAACAGGCTATAGTATTACCAATAATTCGCCGGTATGCAGCGGGAGCGATCTTATTTTTAATGGTGAAGGTGGTGCCGCTTATGAATGGCGTGGTCCCAATGGTTTTCATGATAACATTCCTTTTCCGCATATCTTCTATTCAACATTGTCAGACAGTGGCTGGTACTATGCAGATGTGATCACCCTTGGCGGTTGCCGCGGAAGCGACAGCACTTATGCAAGAGTGATTGGCACCGATGTATATGCCGGCCCGGATACATCTATCTGTAAAGGTCATACCGTACAACTCAACAGCAGTGCAGGTGCAACGTATGAATGGAGTCCTCCGCAGGGGTTATCCGGCATCGCTGTCAAAAATCCGGAATCAACCCCTGCTGTTACTACAACTTATACGGTAAGGGTAACCGATGTTTATGGATGCAGTGACACGGCCAAATTAACAGTGAGGGTTAAAAACAGTGTACCTGTAAAAGCAATAGTTAATGGTTCGGCCTACCTGTGCCGCCCCTACGATTCTGCTTTTTTCAGCAATGGCAGTACCGGAAACCTCATTAGCTGGAAGTGGAATTTTGGAAACGGGCAGATCATTGATTCATCCGAAGCGCCACGCCAATATTATTCAATACCCATAGACGAGGACAGTTACCTGGTAACACTGAGTATTGCCGACTCGGCCGGCTGTACAGATACTGCTTACCGCCAGCTCCGGGCAGTGAGCAATTGTTATATCGCTGTACCTTCTGCATTTTCTCCCAACGGGGACGGGTTGAATGATTATTTATATCCACTCAACGCATACAAAGCGATCAACCTGCTGTTCAGGGTGTACAACCGGAAAGGTTTGTTGTTGTTTGAAACCAACAACTGGCTGAACAAGTGGGATGGTACTTATAAAGGAGCACCGCAGGATCCGGGAACCTATGTATGGATACTGCAGTACGATAATGAACTCAACAAAAGAATACTTCTTAAAGGAACGGCTGTTTTGCTTCGTTGAGTTGTAATGAGATGCCGGGGAAATATTTGTATATTAATACCTGTTAAAAAAAATTAGATCATGCTGAAAAATTTATTATTGACCTGCCTGCTGTTTCCTGTTCTTGCTGCCACAGCACAAAAGGAGTACAATTACAATTATACTTTTTTCAACAACAGCGCCATGAGTGGCGATTATTTTTTTTCTCATATAGAGGCATCGGGTGAAGCTGTTATTAAAAATACAAATGGAAAACTCCCTGTGAGTGAAACTGTTTTTCACACGGCCGGCAATGCCCTGCAACTGGAATATACAAATGCTGTCAATGGTAAATGGCAGGCCGTAATTTTCCGGCAGGAAAAAAGAGGCATGGACCATTTTAAAAAAGCCGCTTTTTTATCTTGTTGGCTCAAGGCAAATGCTGAGGTACCGGCGCAGGAATTACCCCTGTTGCAACTAATGCGTGCAGACAGTACCCTTACCAATGCCCTTACCATCTCCATCGCAAATAATGGGGAATGGCAGCGGGTGATGATACCCGCCGCTTCGTTCGCCCAGTTTAATGCAGCAGAGCCTGCAGCGATCATCGGAGTTGTTTTTTCGCAACAGGCAGGTGGCGCAGGCGGGTCGCATACCATTTTTATAGATGATATTGAGATGCTGGATTCCGATAAAGGACTTGCTATCACTGCCAGCCCGTTGATCACTAACGCCAGGGGATATGCCATGCATGTTGACATATCCTGGAAACGGATCAACGATCCTGCTATTCATTTTGTGAAAATATACCGTTCTGAAGATGGTAAAAGTTTTATCCCGGTTGGTATCCAGCAACCCTATATCAACCGCTATACAGATTACACTGGCGAAACCGGGAAGCGCTATTCTTATAAGATCTCTTTTTTAAACGATGCTTACAATGAATCATCAAAATCGTCACCAGTTGCTGCGGCTACCAGGCCAATGACGGATGATGAATTACTCTCCATGATTCAGGAAGCCAGTTTTCGTTATTACTGGGAGGCTGCAGAAAATAATAGTGGCCTGGCAAAAGAGAACATTGCCGGCAGGCACAATATGATCGCTGCCGGGGCCTCGGGCTTTGGCATGATGGCGTTGATAGCAGGCACTGAAAGAAAATTCATCAGCAGGAAAGAAGCTGCCGCCAGGTTTGTAAAAATTGTAAATTTTTTAGGAAAAGCAGCTACTTTCCATGGCGTATACCCCCATTTTATGGATGGCGCTACCGGTAAAGCAGAACCATTTTTTGGAAACAGGGATAATGGAGCGGACCTTGTTGAAACTGCTTTTCTACTGCAGGGGCTCTTAACCGCCAGGCAATATTTTAACGGCAGTGATCCATCCGAAAAAATGATCAGGGATAAAATAAACAACATCTGGAAAAAAGCAGAATGGGATTGGTTCAAACAATATCCCAACAGCAAGTTTTTGTACTGGCACTGGTCGCCCGACCAGGGATGGATCATTAACCATAACCTGGTCGGCTGGAATGAAACGATGATCACTTACCTGCTGGCCATTGCATCACCCACTCATGCGGTACCGGCCAGCATGTATTACAGCGGCTGGGCTAACCAGGATAGTACCGGCCAGCAGTACCGCTCGGGCTGGAGCCAAACCAATGACGGATCGATGTACACCAATGGTAACAGTTATTTTGGTGTAAAGCTGGATGTGGGTGTTTCCAATGGCGGCCCCCTATTCTTTACGCATTATTCTTTTATGGGGTATGATCCGCATTTGATAACAGACAAATACACGAATTATTTTACCAACAATCAAAACATTGCAACAATTAACTATCGCTATTGTGTGCAAAATCCGCTTCACTTCAAGGGATATGGCGATAGTGCCTGGGGACTAACGGCCAGCGATGGCCCATTTAATTATTCAGCCGATGAACCGGTGAGTTGGCAGGATCATGGAAAGATCGCACCAACGGGCGCTATCAGTTCATTTCCTTACCTGCCGAAGGAATCGATGCAGGCATTGAAGAATTATTATTTCAACTATGGTAAGTTTTTGTGGGGCGAATATGGTTTTAAGGATGCCTTCGATCTCACCAATAACTGGCGCTCCGAAATTTACATGGGGCTTAACCAGGCGCCGATGACGGTGATGATCGAAAACTACCGCACGGGGTTGATCTGGAAATTATTTATGAGCAGCCCCGAAATTAGGAACGGGTTAAAATTATTGGCAGCAGCATCCAATAAGAAATGATCTACCCGGCCACATTACTATCTATCTTTTTTAAGAATTCCTTTTTGTATTTTACCGGGTTCATCTGGTAATAATCTAAAAACTGCCGGTTAAAATTGGAGATGTTATTATAGCCGCACTCAAAGCAGATATGGGTTACCGGTAGTTCACTTTCAATCAATAGCCTTGCTGCTTTTTGTAACCGTTGTTCTTTTACAAATTCAGAAAAAGGCTTGCGGGTACGCATGGAAAAGAACCGGGAGAAGGCATTGGGATTCATCTGCGCAGTAGCCGCCGCATCATTCAGCGTGATATTGTTTTCGAGATTTGCCACCACCCAATTGAGTACCGTACACAAACGGGTAGATTCTTTTTCATTGTAACCAGTATAGGGCGATTGCGTGATCCGGGTAACATCTTTTTTACCACCTGCAATTTCAAGCAGCATCTCCACCAGGCAGATCCATTTCTTTAAACCCGTGTAATCGGCAATATCCACCAGCTTATTGCTTAGTTTCTGGTTTGTTCTTCCTTTGATCTCCAATCCGTAAGTGGACTGTTCAAAGAGGCGGTTGATAACGGTTGCTTCCGGTAGTTTTAAAAAATCTTTTCCAAGAGAATCTTCTGTAAAATGTATCACGATCGATTTTGCCCTTAACGTTGATTGGTCTTCATAATAATGGTCCTCATTCCTGTACGTATGCGGAATATTAGGTCCCAAAAGCGCAAGGTTGCCCGGCCTGAAATCGCTGATGTGATCGCCGATAAAGCGCTTACCGGTACTTTCCGTAACAAGTACGATCTCCAGTTCAGGATGATAATGCCATGGTGTAGGATAATATTTATAGTCGAAATATTTCACAACGAACGACTCATCTTTCTCCCTCGGAAGGTGTTCAAGTGCTGGCTTCATGGCTGGCAGATATTTTTATGGTATAAAATTACCCGATGGATGTGGTATTTTGCTAAGATAGTACAAGTTTGAAGCTTTAGAATAGTGGTTTACCATTTTGCCGCCTGTTACATTTGATGAACGCAACGATGATGAGAACAGGCAGATGTTGCTGTTTCAATAATGAGTGTTTTGTTTTTGGTAATAAAAAAAGCATTTCATGCAACGGTGCAATCAGCGGGTTTCCGGTTGCATCAACCGGGTTGATAGTTCGTTACTTGTTTTTGTATCCGTTGTATGAAATATGCTTTTATTTACAATGCCATTTAAAAATTTGACCGGATGAAAAAATTATTACTGTTCTCCCTGGCTGTGCTTGGAATAGGTATTGGTGCCGTGTATGCGCAAAAGATACACAAAGCAGTGTTCGTGATCGCTGATGGTATTCCGGCCGACCTCATTGAAAGCCTTCCTATGCCGGCGTTGAAAAGTATTTCAAAGGAAGGAGGATATGCCCGGGCCCATGTTGGAGGAGAAACAGGCGCTTATTCAGAAACACCCACCATTTCTGCGGTTGGTTACAACAGCCTGCTTACCGGCACCTGGGCCAATAAGCACAATGTATGGGATAACTATGAGCAATCTCCCAATTATAATTACTGGAATATTTTCCGTTTGTTTAAAACTCAGTACCCCAACAAAACCACCGGCATTTTTTCTACCTGGATCGACAACCGCACCAAACTGATTGGCAGCGAAGAAAAAGCTGCAGGCAACATTCAACCCGAATTTGTTTTTGATGGAATGGAAACAGATACAGTCCGGTATCCGCACGATGCGAATGGTTATTTCTACAATGTAATTGATGAGGTGGTGGTAAACAAAGCTGCCGAAACGATCCGAAAAAATGCGCCGGATCTTTCCTGGGTGTACCTGGAATACACAGATGAAATGGGCCACCGTCACGGCAATGGTGATTCGCTGACCAATGCGGTAAAAATGCTGGATGGCAAATTGAAAAAATTGTGGAATGCCATTCAATACAGGCAAAAGAATTTTAATGAAGAGTGGGCGATCTATATCACCACAGATCATGGCCGTGAAGACAATGGGTATCATCATGGCGGGCAAAGCAACAGGGAAAGAACAACCTGGATCGCTACCAACGCCAAAGGATTAAATGATCACTTTAAAAAGCAGCAGGCAGGCATTGTTGATATCATGCCATCCCTCGTACGATTTTTGAACATTACAATTGACCGTGAAAAAATGATGGAAGTAGATGGTGTGCCGCTGATTGGCAAATTGTCCGCAGTAAATGCCAGGGCGTCTTTATCCGGGAATACCATCAATGTGCGCTGGGATGCGGTGGATAAAAAAGGTGTTGCCCGTATCTGGGTTACTACCACCAACCGGTTTAAGGAAGGCGGCAAAGATGAATACAAATTACATAAAACAGTGCCGGTGGCAAATGGCAGTGCGGCTATTGATGTAAAGGGGTTACCTTCAGAATTCTATAAAATAGCGATTGAATTTCCCTACAATTTTTTGAACAGGTGGATCACACCAGCGGGAATGAACATGCGCAACGGTAAAGAAAACCGGTGATTGCTGAACAGATTAACACGTAATATAAACTCCAGGAGAAACCAGGCATCCATACCGGAGAACATTAAATATACACGTACATGATAAAGAAATTATTTACAGTTGCAGTATTGGTTTTTGTTTCAAACATACTCAATGCGCAAAACAAGTCGCTGGCAAAAGGTAAATATGGCGATGGTCCGGACAGCATTGCACCGGTGGGCATCATTAAAAATCTTACCGACGAACAATTGCTGGAAACCGTGCAAAGACAAACCTTCCGTTTCTTCTGGCATGGGGCCCATCCTTACAGTGGCCTGGCCCTGGAAAGAAGCAACACCGTAAAGGCAGAACACTATTGGGATTATATCAATGAAGCCTGGGATGAACCCAATTTCAGCCATACAGAATTTGGCCCCGATGCCGGTGCCATCGGTGGTACCGGCTTTGGCATCATGAGTACAGTGGTGGCGGTGGAAAGAGGATGGATTGGCAGGGACACCGCTGTTCGCAGGTTGATCAAGATCGCAGATTTTTTGATCAATGCCGATTGTTACCATGGCATCTATCCGCATTTTATGAATGGCCGCACCGGTAAAACCATCAAGTTTGACCGGTTAGACGATGGAGCCGATCTTGTAGAAACATCTTACCTGCTCATGGGATTTTTATGTGCCCGTGAATATTTTTCAAAAGATACGCCGAGAGAAGTGTATCTCCGTAAACGCATCAACCAGATGTGGGGCGCTGCTAACTGGAACTGGCACACGAACGGGCAAAAAAAATTGTACTGGCACTGGAGCCCCAATAACGGGTTCGACATGAATTTTCCTGTGTGGGGTTACAACGAATGCCTCATCACTTATATCATGTCTGCTTCTTCGCAATATCATTCCATTAGTCCGGATGCTTACAACGGCACCTGGACGGGAAGCCCCGGTTTCAAATGCGACAGCATCTATTACGGCTACAAGCTTCCACTTGGCAACTACGGAAAAGACCTGGGTGGTCCGTTGTTTTTTGAGCAATATACTTTCCAGGGAATTAACCCCAATGGATTAACTGATAGCCTTGGTAATGATTATGCGGTGCAGACAAAAAATCACACACTCATCAACAGGGCCTACTGTATCGACAATCCTAAAAAATTCAAGGGCTATAGTGAGCAATGCTGGGGACTAACGGCAGGCGATAGCTACAAAGGTTACCTCGCCCATAGCCCGGAGAACGACCGGGGCGTGATACAACCTACTGCTGCCATCTCTTCTATGCCTTACACGCCAAAGGAGAGCATGCAGGCGTTGAGATATTTTTATTATCAAATGGGGGATAAGGTGTGGAGCAAATATGGTTTTGTGGATGGCTTCAGCATTCATCATAACTGGTATGCAAAAAGTCATTTGGCCATCGACCAGGGGCCAATTATAACCATGATAGAAAACTACCGCACAGGCCTGTTATGGAATTTATTTATGAAGATCCCGGATATACAGAACGGATTAAAAAAATTGGGATTTCAAAGTCCTTCTATCAAATAAATAAAAAATAATTTGCCCGGAAAAAACAAATACTGGCGCTGGTTTGAAAATGCGGTTTTTATTGTTGCATTTTTTTATATCTCCTGGGATTGGGTATCTAATTTTTTTATTTACCTGTACAATACCATCCTTGGCAAGGGGATGATCGCTGATATAAACCAGCAGGTGAAAACACATTCTTACAATGATACATTTATGACCATTGTGTGGGAGATCATTTTCATCATTACTCTCTGGGAGATCGGTTTGCTGCTGTACGAAGCGGTACAAAAAGAAAAGGAAAATAAATGGGGGCTGGCAAAAGGAAAAGCTGTTTTTCATTATGTAGCCAGAACATTCAAGCCTACTTTTTTAGCCAGCTTCGTTGGGCTTTACATTCCATTGTTAATAAAGCTGGATGTATTCCAGCTGGTAACACCTTTCTTCAATAAATTCAGCCTCTTTATCATCAACAACAAATGGTATAGCTGGATATATGCTTACCTGGTATGGGAGCTTTCTACCTGGGTATGGCATTATACTTTTCACCGGGTGCGCCTGTTCTGGTGTTTTCATTCGCCACACCATGCGCCCGATGACCTAACCATTACTACAGCCTGGGTACATTTTTTTGCAGAAGGTTATTTTACCACTTTCATGCAATGGATCATCCTTTCAGTAATGGGCGTAAGGGCAGAGATGCTGATACCCATTTTCGCAATAGAGGTTGGCTGGGGCACTTTTATTCACGCCGGCGAAAGAAGCTTAAAGAAAGGCCGGCTGGGCTTACTGAAATATTTTCTTATTACACCATCACACCACCGGGTACACCATGCAAAAAATCCTTTGTACATGGATACCAATTTCTGCACCTTTCTTCCCTTCTGGGACTGGATGTTTGGTACCCTTCAACCATTGCGGGATGAGGTTAAAATTGAATATGGTATCACAAGGCAAATGGATGTAACCAGTTTCATTGATTTTTATTTCGGGGAATTGATCTTGTTGTACCAGGATATAAGGCATACAAAAGGATGTAGAAATAAACTATACTACCTGGTAAAACCGCCCGGCTGGAATCCCGGCAATATGGAGCATACCGCTGCTATGGTAAGAAGTGATTTTTTAAAAACCAATCCGCAATTGGATCATACCAGCAGGAAATGGATCTTCCAAAAATTACTCAAACATCAACCCGTTAATCATTAGAATATGAACTACCCTGCTGCAGATATCAAAAAGTTATTGTGGTTGCTGTTACTGTTCTGCAGCAGCATTGCCGCAGCGCAGGTAATGAATATCGGCAAAATAATTACTTACAAACAAGTACCGGGCGGTATACAAGGAAAAACAGCCACCAGCATGTTTGCCGTTTATGCCTGTAGCAACAACAGCATCAGGGTGAGGGTTTCAAAAGACAAATCATTCAGTGATTTTTCTTATGCATTGGTCAATCCTGCGGTAGCAGGTTTTAATGCAGCAGTGGTAGAGGATAAGGGAAATATCATATTGCTTTCTACCAGTACCGTTGATGTAGAGATCACAAAAGCGCCTTCTTTCCGGGTTGCTTTTAAAAATAAAGCAGGAACTATTATCAATGAAGATGCAGCAGGTGATTGCTTCGGTACTACGTTTATCGGCGATAAAGTAAGCGTGTATAAAAAAATGCAGGATGGTGAGCGCTTTGTTGGCATGGGAGAAGCATTGGGCAATCTTGACAAACGGGGAACGGGCATCACGCTTAATAATACCGACACGTACAAATACGGCGATCCAAGATTGAGCATGTATGTAAGCATTCCTTTTTACATCGGCATTCATCACGGCGAAGTGTATGGTATTTTTTATAATAACAGTTACCGGTCATTCTTCAATTTTGGTTTGTCAACGCCACAGTTTACGTCGGTAAATATAGATGGGGGAGAGGCCGATTATTTTTTTATGTACGATGAATCTGTTGCAAAGATCATTGAAGCATACACTGCTTTAACCGGCAGGATACAGTTGCCGCCTCAATGGGCAACCGGCTATCACCAGAGCCGCTGCAGTTATTATCCGCAGGAAAAAGTGGAGTGGATTGCTGCTACCTTCAGGCAGAAAAAGATACCGATCGATTGTATTGTACTGGATGCCGATTACCAGCAGGGCTACCAGCCTTTCAGGGTAAACAAAGAAAGGTTCCCGTCAATGCCCGCCCTGGCAGCAAGCCTTGCCCGGCAAAACATTGAACTTACCGCCTCTGTATACCCGGGCGTAGCCATTGATACAAGCTATCATTCTTACAGGGATGGACTGGCAAAAGATGTATTCATTAAATATGCTGATGGCAGTTTGTTCAACACAGAAATTGCGCCCGTAAAATGTTATTTGCCAGATTACACCAATCCCAAAACAAGGCAATGGTGGAAAGATAAAATGAAGTGGTTGCCAGACAATGGCATTCATGGCTACTGGAACGACATGAATGAACCGGCGTTGGGCGGCAGTTATTTACCCGACAATTTGTTGTTCGACTTTGATGGCCGAAAAGCCAATGCACTGGAAGCAAAAAATGTATATGGTTTTCAAATGGCCCGGAGCAGCTTTGAAGCAGCTTTGCAAAACTCACCCACCCGGCGGCCTTTTATTTTAACCCGTTCGGGCTTTGCCGGCGTACAGCGCTATTCAGCCGTGTGGAGCGGCGATAATACCGCCAGTGATGAAGGACTGTTGAGCAGTTTATTATTGAATAGCCAGATGGGTTTGTCCGGTCTTTCTTTTTGCGGTCATGATATCGGTGGTTTTATCGGCGATGGGTCAAAAGAATTGTTCCGGCGCTGGATCCAGGCGGGTGTGTTTTCTCCATTCTGCCGCAACCACAAAGGCTGTGGCGGCCCGGCGGGAGAACCCTGGGCCTATGGTGATGAAGTAGAAGCCATCTCAAAAACATTCATCGAATTCCGCTACCGGCTCATGCCTTACATCTATGCAGCTTTTAATGAAGCCAGTACAACCGGCATGCCTGTTGCAAGAAGTCTTTGCATTTATTATCCGCATGATGATAAAGTGTATGATAACAGTTACCAGTACCAGTTTTTATTTGGCGATGCGTTGATGGTGGTACCTGTCACAAGTACCGAAACCATTAAAAAAATGTACTTGCCCAAAGGAGATTGGTACAACCTGTACACCGATGAAAAACTGCAGGGTGCAAAAGAATGGACGGCGGAAGTACCGGTTTACCAGGTGCCGGTTTTTGTAAAAGCCGCTTCCATAATTCCCATGCAAGGCATCGTGCAGTCAACCAAAGAGCTGCCGGGCGACACACTGTGGCTGCATGTGTACAATGGAAAAGAAAAAAGCAGCTTTACTTATTATGAAGATAAAGGCGATGGCTTTGAATACCGGCAGGGCGACTACTGCAAACGTGTAATAACATTTGATCCTGCAAAAAAACAATTACTCATTGAAAAGCAGCAGGGCAGTTTTAATTCCCGCTTTAAAAAGGTACAAGTGGTTTTCCACGGCATGGATTCAATGATGAGCCTGGTACGGATCAACGGTTCCGGGGAGGCTTCGCCTGCACAAGGCAACGAACCGATACTGGATGCTTTGAAATACCTCGGCGATGTGTACGACCCGTCTTATTATCAATCAATCAAAAATGATGCAGAACCGGCCGGGCAAAAGATCGTCAGTATTGACAATGCACCCGCTGAAATTGTTGTGCAGTGGAAATAAGAAAGAAAATCATTGTTATGAAAAATATATCCCGGAATGAATTCATAAAAGCATCCGCTTTAACGGCAGCGTCCCTGCTCGTATCTTCCATCGAAACATGGGCAGCCGTAGATGATAAAAAATTAAAAGTGGCGCTGATCGGCTGCGGCAGTGTAAGTAACCGTTACCTGCCCCAGTTGCTGTCTTCAAAAATGATAGAAGTGGTAAGCCTTTGTGATACAAAATACGAGCGGGCATTGGCGCAGAATAAACAGTATAACGTAAACGCACAAACGTATAAGAATATTGACGACCTGCTTGCAGGTGTGCCTTTTGATATGATGGTAACCACTACCGATATGCAGGTGCATGGCATGTTAAATAAAAAGGCCTTGCTCGCCGGTAAACATGTGTGGAGCGAAAAGCCCATGGCCAATACTTATGCAGAAGGAAAAGCATTACTGGATCTTGCCCGGAGCAAAAAATTGCGCCTGTGGGGAGCGCCTGCAGTAGTGAACAGCCCGCAGTTTGCCTTTATGAGCAAAGCCATACAGGAGGGACAATTGGGAACAGTAGCTGCTGCACACGGCCAGTATGGCCACACCGGCCCGGGCTGGAGTGCATTTTTTTATGAGCAGGACGGAGGCAGCATGCCCGACCTGGGCGTGTATAACATGGCCACCTTAACAGGGTTGCTTGGTCCGGCAAAATCTGTGATGGCAATGCTGAGTATCATAACACCCGAACGCACGGTAGATGACAAGGGGAAGATAAAAGTAGTGGCAGAAGACAATGCACAGGTGTTACTCGAACATGCCAATGGCGTGTTGTCGCATGTGATGTGTGGCTTTAATTATTTTGATCCGCATGGTCATGAAGCTACCAACCAGTCGCTGCATTCGATACAGGTGTACGGCACAAAAGGCAATATGCGGCTCATTGGGTACGATTGGGAAACCAATGGCGTAGTGATGGATACATCAGAAACAGAACCTCCGAAATTGCTGTGCACCGACAAAGGCGGGTACGAATGGCAGGAAGGTGCAAGGGTGGTGGGTGAAAGCATCGTAAAAGCAGTAGAGCCGAGGATCAATGTAGAACATGCGTTGCATGTACTGGAAATTATTGAAGCTGCAAGAAAGTCGCAACAAACCGGCAGGCGGATACAACTACAGAGTACATTTGCATGGCCAATGGTTTAGCGAATGCAGCAGCCCAATCTTAGTAACAATGCAGCGATTGCTATGATATTATAACAACAGTAATTCTTCAAACAATAAATTTCTAAAACATAGTAAATTATGAAACTGGCAATACTTGGTTCAGGATTCATTTCAAGATTTTACGCTGATTCACTGGTGGCACAGCGCCGCAAAGATGTAATCGTATCGGTGTACAGCCGCAGCGAAGCCAATGCAAAAAAGTTTGCAGCAGATTATGGCGTACCACATTATACCACCAGTATTAAAGATTGTGTTGAAAATAGTGAAGTAGATGCGGTGATCATCGGCTTATCCAACGATATGCATCTGGAAGCAGTTTTACTAAGCGCCGTTGCAGGCAAGCATGTGTTATGTACCAAGCCGCTTGGGCGTAATGCACAGGAAGCCCTGCAGATGCTGCAGGCGGTTGACAAAGCCAATGTAACCGGCGGGTATCTTGAAGATCTTTGTTATACACCCAAGTTTTTAAAATCACTTGCCAGCGTACAGGCCGGTGCCATTGGTGAAGTGATCTGGACAAAAAGCAGGGAAACACATCCTGGTCCGCACAGCGATTGGTTCTGGGATAAAGAAAAGTCGGGAGGTGGTTGTATGATCGATCTTGGTTGTCATTGCGTAGAGATCAGCAGGAATTTTATCGGCAAAAATATAAAGCCGGTGGAAGTGATGTGCTGGGCCGATACAAGGGTGCATCCCATCGATGCTGAAGACAATGCCATTGGTTTGGTGAAATATGAGAACGGTGCCATCGGGCAATTTGAAGTGAGCTGGACCTTTAGGGGTGGAATGGATCTTCGGGATGAAGTGATGGGAACCGAAGGAACCATCTGGGCCAATAATTTTTTACGCACCGGGTTTGAAATGTTCACTACCGGAAAGGGGGGCGATTATATTGCAGAAAAGGCAGAAAGCAACAGTGGCTGGCTGTTCCCGGTAGGGGATGAAGTGCATGAATTGGGTTACAGCCACATGTTCACCGATATGTTTGATGCCATCGATAAAAACAAACAGCCTGCAGAAACTTTTTACGATGGTTATATTGTTAATGCCATCCTGGATGCAGCCTATCTTTCTGCCAAAACAAAAAACTGGGAGCCAATAGTGATCAGCGACTGGCGTGGTGTAGCAGCAGCAAAGACCACCAAACAACTGACAGAATATGATGCGGATTTTTACCTGGTAAAAGAAGAAGTGCTGCCCAACGGTGAAAAGAAGTTCATTATAAAAAATAAAAAAACAGGTTCCATAGAAAGAAGGTAATGAGTGATCTCAGCAATAAAAACATCGTAATCATCGGCGGTACCACGGGTATTGGTTTATCTTCAGCCAAAGCATTCGTTGCACAGGGGGCACGTGTGGTGGTGGTTGGCAGAAACCTCGACAGTGTAACTGCCGCAGCCGAAATATTGGGTAACAGGGCCATTGCCATCAGTGGCGATGCTACCATGCCCCACACTGCTGTACAGGCAATCGAAACCTGTGTGCAACAATTTGGCAGTTTTGATGGATTGTACCATGTGGCGGGAGGAAGTGGTAGAAAAATGGGTGACGGTCCTTTGCATGAACTATCGCTGGAAGGATGGAACAAAACATTTGAATTAAATGTAACCTCGCTGATGCTTTCTAACCAGGCAGCAGTTCAGCAGTTCCTGGCCTTAAAAAAAGGTGGCACCATTTTGAACATGGGATCGGTACTGGGCTTTTCCCCATCACCCCAATATTTTTCAACCCATGCTTATGCAGCGGCAAAAGCAGCCATCATTGGGTTTACAAGATCGGTAGCGGCATATTACGCAGCAAATAATATCCGTGTAAATGTGATCGCCCCGGCATTGGTAGAAACGCCCATGGCAAAACGTGCTGCCGAAAATGAAACCATTCTTTCTTTCATTCATACCAAGCAACCGCTGGATGGAGGAAGGATCGGGCAGCCGGCAGACCTGGATGGACTGGCGACCTATTTTATGAGTGATCTTTCAAAATATACCACCGGCCAGGTGGTAGCAGTAGATGGCGGATGGTCCGTTAGTGAAGGGCAGTTTTAACAACAATAATTAATTCCGGTTTTTACGAGGAATAAAAAAATATCAAACGCATGAACACAGTCACAATTGGAATTGATCTTGGTGGATCCCGAATTAAAGCCGTGGTATTGGATGCCAGTGGCAACGTGTTGCATGAAAATTACCAGCCCACCAATGATGGTAGTGGCATGGCCTGGAAGAAAGCAGTGGCTGTTGCAACACAGGTGTTCCGTGCATTGCTGGATACAGACAAAGTAAATATCGGCTTATCGGCGCCCGGCTTGCCCAATGCCGCCAATACCTGTATTTCGTGTATGCCCGGCCGTATGCAGGGGCTTGAAAACCTCGACTGGTCAGCGTTCTTAGAGCAACCTACCTACGTACTGAACGATACCGTGGCGGCCATGATGGGAGAGGCAAGATTTGGTGCAGCGAAAGATAAAAAAAATGTAGTGATGATCACCCTGGGTACCGGGGTGGGCGGCGCTATCCTGATCGATGGAAAGCCCTACCAGGGTGCGATGAATAAAGCAGGCCATATCGGCCACATGGTGATCAATGATACCGGAGATTGTGATGTAACAGGTATGCCCGGCAGCCTGGAAGAGTTCATTGGCAATTATACCATCGGGAAGCGGAGCCAGGGAAAATTTACTTCTACAGAACAAATGCTGGATGCTTACAGGAATGGCGATGAATTTGCAAAAGAGGTTTGGTTGCGTTCGGTAAGGCACCTGGGTATCGGCCTTGCTTCTGTATCAAATTTGTTATCGCCCGAACTCATCGTAATCGGCGGTGGAATAGCGGAGGCGGGCGACGACCTGTTTGTACCCCTCAATGAATTTATGAAACAATATGAGTGGCAACCTGATAATACTACCACGCCAATTGTAAAAGCAACTTATGGCGACCTTGCCGGTGCCATTGGTGCAGCAAGTTTTGCAATGACCAAATAAAACAATGTGATAAAAAGATGAGTGTTACAACAAGCTATTTACAAAAATGCGGTGAGATACTGGAGAAAGTTAAAGCGCAGGAAGCACAAATTCAGCAGGCGGCCGCCTGGTTTGCACAAAGCATACTGGCCGGCAGGGTAGTGCATTTATTTGGCACCGGCCACAGCAGGATCATGGTAGAAGAAATGTGGCCGAGGTATGGATCCTTTCCCGGCTTCAATCCCATCGTGGAGTTGTCACTTACATTCCACAACAACGTTACGGGCGCCAATGGACAGCGGCAGGCAATGTTCTTAGAAAATGTTCCCGGGCTGGCTGGCAGGATACTCCGAAATTTTGCGTTGAGTGAGTTGGATTGTGCATTGGTGATCTCTTCCAGTGGTACCAATAACGTGCCTGTTGAAATGGCGGAATTGTTTCAGCAACAAAAAATAAAAACAGTTGCCCTCGTAACAAAAGAACATTCGGCCAGCAGTAATAGCAAAAGAGCGGATGGAAAAAAGCTGACGGATTTTGCAGACCTGGTATTGGATACCGGTGCACCATCGGGTGATTCCATGATCTATATCGAGGGCCTCGAAACACCGGTTGCGCCAGGCTCTTCCATCGGTGGTGTGATGATGATCAACTGCATTAAGGCAGAACTGGCAAAGCTGTTAACAGATGCTGGTCATCCACCAAAAGTGTTGACCGCCACTTCTGTTGTGGGAGAACAAAAAGCCACCGCCCTGTTCGAAAGCGCTTACGATGAACATTCACAACGCATGAGCCGCTTGTATAACAATGTTGGAAAAGATCGATGAGGATGCAGATCTTTTCCTGCCTGTTGATAATGAAAAATACCGGCCTTCTTTTAGACAACAAATAACAAAGATTCTCAACCAGGTTCAAAGGATGAACTCTAATGGGGTCAATCAATAATATCAATTTTCAGTCAATCAAAAAATATGAATACCACTCCCATTCGCACCACTGTTGTAGGCAGCTATCCTTTCCCGGGCTGGCTTGAATTTGCTTCGCAAAACCTCGACAAATTTGGCAAAGCAGATATTGATGAGATGATAGAAGATGCTGTGATCGCCGCCATCCACGACCAGGTAACGGCCGGGCTGGATGTGATAACAGACGGCGAACAAACCAGGCTCGATTTTAATTTATCTTTTTACGGTTATATCAACGGTATCGAAAACAATGATGCCGAAACACGAAAATTTGGTCCGCCGGCACACGACCAGCGTGGAAAGAATAACATCGTATCAACGCTGAGCGCCCCCAATGGACTGGGTGCGGTAAAGGAATTTGAACGCCTCAAAAAACTGGCACCGGCGGGCTTTACACTCAAAGCCAGTGTTCCTGGTCCTTATACATTAAGCGGGAGACTGTTGCCCAATTCGGAATACAAAGACCGCTATGCGATCACAGAAGCACTGTTACCTTTTATCAGCAAAGAGCTGGAAGCCCTGGTGGCGGCGGGTTGTACGGAGATCACTGTTGATGAGCCCAGCATGAGCTGTTATGCATATAAAGAAGATACCAAACGTTTTGTAGATATTTTTAACCGCACGGTAAAACCGGTAGTGGGCAAATGCAATCTTAGTACCCACCTCTGCTTTGGCAATTTTAAAGGCCGGCCGGTGGGTTACCGGAGTATACAGCCCATGCTGCCCGATTTCCTGGAACTGGACATTGATGAGATCCATATCGAGATGGCCAATCGTGAATTTGCAGAGATCGAACTGCTGCAACCTTTTGCAGAAAAAATGAACGTTGCTGTAGGCATCATCGATGTAAAAAATTATTATATCGAAACGGTAGCAGATGTGGTGGAAAGGATCAACCGCTGTTTGAAATTTATACCGGCCGAAAAACTATCGGTGGCACCAGACTGCGGCCTCAGCCAAACAGCCAGGTGGGCATCAAGGCAAAAGCTCGTCAACATGGTGGCCGGTGCAAAAAAAGTAAGAGCAGGATTATAAGTTATTTTAAAAAAGAAGGCATTTTTAATGCCGTTGTATAATAGTTATCCCACTAAAAAACACTTTATGGAATTGCAGGTATTTGACAGTTACGAAGCGCTTTCCTTGGCTGCTGCTGCATTGATCATTGCCACAGTAACCAAAAAGCCCGGCACCGTTTTTTGTTTTGCCTCCGGCGATACGCCCAGGCGTACGTATGAATTGCTGGCAGAAATGGCCCATAAAGAACACACAAATTTCAAACAGTGTACTTTCATCGGGCTTGATGAATGGGTGGGTATTCCCCCGGAAAATGCCGGCAGTTGCCATTACTTTCTGCAAAAATACCTGGTGCAGCCACTGGGCTTACAGCCGGAGCAGGTTCATTTGTTTGATGCAATGGCACCCGATCTTCAGGCAGAATGCGATAAAATGAATGCGCTTGTCCTTCAAAAAAAAGGAATTGATTTTATGCTGGTAGGGGTGGGCATGAATGGCCATATTGGCTTCAACGAACCCGGCACCAGCATCACCCTAAACGCACATGTAACACAGCTCGATGCTACCACTTTATCGGTGGGGCAAAAATATTTTGATGCTGAAGTGCCAGCCAGTAAAGGCATCACCATCGGGCTGGAACAGGTGCTGGAATCAGGCACTTTGCTCATGATGGCCAATGGAAAAAAGAAAGCGGCAATTATTAAACAGGCATTGGCAGAAGAGATTACCAACCATACACCAGCCAGCCTGATAAGGCATCACGGCAATGGCATTTTAATGATCGACAGCGAAGCCGCAGCCGGTCTCCAATAAAACAGTGGAAATGCAATTGATACCCGCCGTCAACAAAAACGAAACGCTTATCCGGGAGATGGACAGCTTTGCAGCCGATACCCATCTTAACGCCTGGTGGCTGGGGCAAAGCGGTTTTTTACTGCAGTGCCGCGGAAAGCGTGTTTTGATAGACCCTTACCTGTCGGATTCCCTCACAAAAAAATATGCCGCTACCGACAAGCCGCATACAAGGATCAGCGAACTGGTGGTACGGCCCGAATTGTTTACCAATATCAGTATTGTAAGCTCCAGCCACAATCATACCGACCACCTGGATGCAGAAACCCTGCTGCCCATCCTGCAAAACAATCCCGGCATCACATTCATCATCCCTGAGGCCAACAGGGATTTTGTTGCTGCAAGGCTGCAATGTGAAAAATATTTTCCCACCGGGTTGGGTGATTCGCAATCTTTAAGTGTTCATGAAATTGTATTTCATGGCATTCCGGCAAAGCACAATGAAATAGAGCGGGACGAAAACGGGAATTGCCGCTTTATGGGCTATGTGATCGAATTTGGTGGTTACCGCATCTACCACAGCGGCGATACACTTTGGTTTGATGAGATGGTACCCCTTTTAAAACCTTTTGCGGTTGACCTGGCACTGCTGCCCATCAATGGCAATAAGCCCGAAAGAAAAGTGGCAGGCAATTTAGATTGCCGGGAAGCAGTGATGCTGGCAAAAGCCATCCATGCAAAATGTGTGATACCCTGCCACTATGATATGTTTGGTTTTAATACGGCTGATGTAAATGAGTTTATCCGCATTGCTGAAGAAGAAGGCCAGCCTTACAAAGTGCTAAAGGGAGGAGAAAGATATACCAGCCAATAAAACGATTGTTATGAGTAAACTTTTTTCTGCAGAGCCACTTTGGAAAAACAGTGGCCTTGTTCTGCTACGTATTGTCACCGGCTTACTGATGGCCTACCATGGCCTGGAAGTTTTTAAACCCGGCCTGATGAAAGGCTACACCGAATGGGATGTAATAAAATCGCTTCCGGCACCGCTGTTTATGGTGTATCTTGGTAAGGGATTGGAACTGCTTACCGGTATTTGCCTTGCACTGGGTTTGTTTACAAGAATTGCTGCCCTTTTCATGTTCATCGATATGATATTCATTTGCTTTAAAGTGGGGGGCGGAAAATTCTGGTACCAGGATCAGCATCCTTTCATTTTCGCCCTGCTGGCGCTGGTATTCTTTTTTACCGGCCCGGTGAAATTTGGTTTAGACAATCTATTCTTTCAAAAAAGAAAAATACATTACTGATGCCCGATAGCACACAGGTAAACATCAATGCCAAAGGAACCGACACCAACACCTTTGATGCCATCGTAATCGGCAGCGGTATCAGCGGCGGCTGGGCTGCCAAAGAATTGTGCGAAAAAGGATTGAAAACCCTGGTACTCGAAAGAGGCAGGAATGTAGAGCACATCAAAGACTATCCCACGGCTAACTTATCAAGATGGGAACTTCCTCATCGTGGCGAGATCACCAATAAAACAAGAAAGGAAAATCCTTTCATCAGCAGGGCGGCCGGTTACGACGAAGCTACCCAGCATTTTTTTGTAAAAGATGGCGATCATCCCTATGTGCAGGAAAAACCTTTTGAATGGGTGAGGGGTTACCAGGTAGGTGGTAAATCACTCACCTGGGGCCGGGCCTGTGCAAGATGGAGTTCCTTCGATTTTACTGCACCCGGGCGCTACGGTTATGGCGAATCTTTTCCCATTGGATATGACGATATTAAAGACTGGTACAGCCATGTAGAAAAATTCATTGGGGTAACCGGTAACCGGGATGGCATTCCTGCCATGCCCGATGGAGAATTTCTGCCGCCCTATGAACTGAACGTGGTAGAAAAACATTTGCAGGCCACCATCAAAGAAAAATTCAACCGGCATTATGTGCCGGGCAGGTGGGCGCACATCAGTGAATTGAAGCAACCATTTATTGATCAAAACCGTAACCAGTGCCAGAACCGGAATTTGTGCATGAGAGGTTGTCCCCTTGGCGGTTACTTCAGTTCCGTAAGCTGCACACTGCCCTGGGCCACTAAAACCGGCAACCTTACCATCAGGCCCGATTCTGTTGTGCATTCCATTATTTATGATGGACAAAAACAAAAAGCGGTTGGGGTAAGGGTGATTGATACCCATACCAAACAGGCAACAGAATTTTTTGCGAAGATCATTTTTGTGAATGCCTCCTCGCTCAATACCAACCTGATATTACTGAATTCAACTTCCAATCGTTTTCCCAATGGGCTGGGCAACGACAGTGGCAAGCTAGGCAAACACATTTGTTTTCACAATTACCGGGGTGGTATGGGAGGAGATATAGATGGCTATGAAGATAAATACTACAAAGTTTCAAAGCCGGTAGAATGCATCATGGCCAATTTCAGGAATGTAGAAAAAAGAGACACTGATTTTTATGGCGGTTACGTGATCTATTCAGGCGCTTACAGGGAAACGCTTAGTGATAAAAATATCCGTTCTGTTGTGGGAGCTGATTTTAAGGAAGCCATCAGTGAGCCGGGCACCTGGGGCGTTTACATGTACATGCAGGGCGAAACCATTGCCAAAGAATCGAACCATGTGCGGTTAAGTAAAGATGAAAAAGACCAGTGGGGTATTCCGCTGCTTATCACTTCTGTGGGGTACGATGACAATGACGACAAGATGGTAAAAGACTTTTTAGAGCAGGGACAGGCCATGCTGGAAGCGGCTGGTGTAAAGAATATACACAGCAGCGATAACAAACAGCCCCCGGGACTGGATATTCACGAAATGGGAGGTGTAAGAATGGGCAAAGATCCCAAAACATCTTTGTTAAATGAATTCAATCAACTGCACCATTGTAAAAATGTATTTGTAACAGATGGCGCCTGCATGACGAGTACCGGCAGCCAGAGCCCATCTATTTTATACATGGCTTTTACTGCAAGAGCAGTAAACCATGCAGTAGAAGAAATGAGAAAAGGAAACCTGTAGCGGATAGCAATAAATAAAATCAAACAGCAGGTGAAAATTACACGGCCGATATGTTCCTCCTTACGATGCAGCCAATATTGGCTTGCAGGGAAATGGAGCAAAACGGTGATTTATATCCTGCCTTGTTTTTTTTCTTCCTTCTGTGCTCAAAAATTAGCTGCGCAAAATACTAACCAAATAATATGGGCCGACTCCTGCATTACCGGTTCTTTTTTCGGGAAGATATTGAGTGCCGGTTATTCGGATTTTACACAGGTGCATACAGCTGCAAATGGCGACCTGTTGCTGGCCGGCACCATTAAGGAAAACTTTGAGCAGATGGCCATAGCAAAAAATTATTGCAACGTGATGCGGCTGGATGGTGCAGGCAACCTGCTATGGACAAAATTCATCGGGATCAATGATAGCAGCATACAGGTTGATCTGCGGGTGTACGCATCTGTGTTAGCATCCAATGGCGATGTGGTGCTGGCGCTCACCGTAAATGCACCTCCCATGAGTGGCACTTACGTGGTAAGACTAAAAGACGATGGCGCACTCCGCTGGCAAAAACTGTTGCCTTACACGACCAATTCTCTTTCGGGCGACGTTTATAAAGACATCATTCAAACCTCCGACGATGGTTTTTTGCTAAGTGGTTCTGCCAGCACCGGATCCTCCGGCAATGCAGGGCTCATCTCAAAAATAGCTGCAGATGGAACACTGCTGTGGCGAAAAATACTCGTGAGCAGCAGCACAGACATTACCGGCATCACAGAGGGCGATGCAGCCTATTATTTTACCGGCAGGTTTACCACGGTGCCCGGCGATCTTACAGAAAACTACCTTGCTGCTGTACAAAAAAATACCGGCGATATCAACTGGTTGAAGTGGATACTTTTTAACGGTGCTCTTCCGTTAACGGGTGTTACAGAGTACGGGTTTGAACACGTCAATTTTAACAACGGCCTCATCGCATTAACTGGCAATACAAGGAGTAATTACACCGGTACTAACCCAACTGCACAGATCGCATTGTACATTGATGAAAATGCACAGGTGATCTCTTCTACCCGGATAGAGAATGCTGAAGTTGCTATCAGCCCGGCAAATACATTCCAGGGTTTACTCTACGACCCGTTTAAGAAAACAGGTGTGCAGTGCAATGATTCAGACAGCAGCGATAATTATGTTTTCCATCTTAACAGCGATAATACTGTTAACCGGGCGTACAGGATACCGATGCCCGGCGCACAAACCGCAACCGACCTTAAAATACAGCAAGATGGTTCTGTAGTGATAGCAGGTTTTAGCAGGAATCCCGGCAGCAATGTATCTGCCAACCTCCTGAGAACATCCGCTACAGGTAAACTGGAGAATTGCAGCAACCGGCCATATCCATTGATCATTACTCCGCAAACAGTTTCCCTGCAAAGCAATAACAGTGTATGGCACCTGTTGGCAGATGATGGGCATACCAACACTTCTTTACTTGATACCATGAGCGGCTCAGGATTCAGTTGGCAGTTGCAATGTAACAGCAGCAGCCATTGCCGCATCAGCAAGATACAGGGCAGTAAAAAGGTTTGTAAAAACAGCAGCAGTATTTTTAGGGTATTCAGTAGTGGCAATTGCACCGGCACCATCAATTTTAGTGTGGATAGGGGTGCAGTTATCAGTCGTATTTCAGATAGTTCTGCCAGCATCATCTTTCCATCAACGGGCAATTTTATGTTGTATGCCCGCATGCAATCGGTCTGTGGGATACTGCAGGATTCAGTGATGATAGCCGTTACAGATCCAGCCACTTCATTTTCGTTGGGTGCTGATACCAGCATTTGTCCTCAAAATAAAATCCTTTTAAAAGCGGGTGATGGATACCAGCAATACCGTTGGCAGGATGGCTCGGCAGATAGTTTTTTTGCTGCAACCTCACCCGGCAATTATGATGTAACGGTTACGGATGCCTGCGGAATGGTATGGGCCGATACCATACAAATATTTCCGGCACCTGCATTTACATTCAGCCTCGGGGATAACAGGAAAAAATGTGTCAACGATACCCTGCACCTGGATGCTCCTGCAGGATTCAACAATTATGTTTGGTCGCCGGATCATCGCATCAGCTCTACCGTTGGTCAGCATGTTATTGTTGATCCATTATCAGATACAAGCTATACTGTTGCGGCAGAAAGATATCCCGGTTGCCTGGCCTTTGATACCATCCGCATACAGGTGATCCAGTCAGCACGTATCAATTTAGCAACCTATCAGCTGCTTTGCCCCGGCGATACAGTAGCACTTGATGCAGGTGCAGGTTTTGTAAATTATGTATGGAGTGATGGAAGTATTACAGCACGCAACCTGGTATCGCAGCCAGGTATCTACAGCGTAACCGCTACGGATGTTGCCGGGTGCAGGTCCTCCGCTACGGTAACGGTAAGTAACCAATTTTGCGTAAATGATTTGTATGTACCATCGGCCTTTGCACCGGCGGGTATCAATAAAATATTTAAACCGACGGCATCATTGCCGGTTAGCGATTATCACCTGCAGGTTTTTTCGAGGTGGGGGCAGCTGCTTTTTGATAGTCGCAACATCAGCAATGGGTGGGATGGAAAATTGAATGCAAAGGAAATGAGCAGCGGGGTGATGACGTGGGTTTGTAATTACCGCCTGCAGGGGCAACAATTGAAAATTAAAAAGGGAACCGTTTTATTAATACGATAAAAAGAAACCAGGGACCAGATCAAATTAAAATTATGCTACAGAAAAAATTATTCGTCGTTCTATGTTGTATGTTGCTGGCGGGCGCTGCTGTTGCCCAGCAAAAAACCTATTGTAACCCGGTAAATGTTGACTATGGATATACACCACATCCGAGTTTTACGGATTGGGGTAAACACAGGGCCACTGCAGACCCGGTGATCGTAAATTACAAGGGAGATTTTTACATGTTCACTACCAACCAGTGGGGTTATTGGTGGAGCAGTGATATGCTCAACTGGAAGTTTGTTTCCAAACGTTTTCTGCGTCCCTGGAATGATACAAAAGACGACCTGTGTGCGCCTGCTGTTGGCATCATCGGCGATACAATGGTGGTGTTCGGAAGTACCTATACAAAAACGTTTACGCTCTGGGGCAGCACCGATCCAAAAGGAAATAAATGGTTTCCACTTGTTGATTCATTTGAGATCGGCGGTTGGGACCCTGCATTTTTTACAGACGATGACGGAAGATTTTATATGTACAATGGCAGTAGCAATAATTATCCTGTATATGGTGTGGAACTGGACAGGAAAACTTTCCGGCCGCTGGGCACAAGGGTGCCCATGTACATTTTAGAATCGTGGCGCTATGGCTGGCAACGCTTTGGCGAGCACATGGACAACACTTTCCTTGACCCCTTTATTGAAGGTGCGTGGATGACCAAGCATAACAATAAATATTATTTTCAATACGGGGCACCGGGTACAGAAATGAGTGGTTATGCAGATGGCGTGGTGGTAAGTGACGGTCCTCTTTTTGAAGGCAGGCAAACCATGCCGCAGAGTGACCCCTACAGTTCTAAAATGGGGGGCTTTTCACGGGGGGCTGGCCATGGTGCTACTTTTACAGATAACAACAATAATTACTGGCATATCTCCACCAGCATCATCTGTGTTAAAAATACCTGGGAAAGAAGAATGGGCATTTGGCCGGCCGGCTTTGATAAGGATGATGTTATGTGGTGCAATACTGCTTTTGGTGATTATCCTTTATACCTGCCCGGAGCAATGCAAAAAGATGCTTTCAGGCCTGAGTGGTACCTGCTTAATTACAAAAAGCCGGTACTCACTTCTTCTACGCTGGCCAGTTTTTATCCCAACAACGCCGTTGATGAAAGCATAAAAACCTACTGGTGCGCCGCTACAGCCAACAAAGGAGAGTGGATCCAGACAGATCTCGGCAATGTATCAACCGTAAATGCAGTACAGATCAATTATGCCGATCAGGATGCCGAATTCCTTGGAAAGCAAACGGGCATCTACCATCAATATAAATTGTACGCTTCGCTGGATGGGAAAAAATGGACCGTACTGGTTGATAAAAGCAATAACAAAACAGATGTGCCGCATGATTATATAGAGCTGGAAAAGCCGGTGCAGGCAAAGTATATCAAACTCGAAAACATACACATGCCAACCGGCAAATTTGCCATCAGCGGTCTGCGGGTGTTTGGAAACGGTGGCGGTGCAAAGCCCGGTGCTGTAGGCAACCTCATTGTATTAAGAACAGAAAAAGACAAACGCAGCGCTTACATTAAATGGCAGCCCGTCGACAATGCATTTGCTTACAATCTTTACTATGGCACCGCTCCTGATAAAATGTACAGCAGCATTATGATATACGATTTTAATGAATACTGGTTCAAGGCAATGGACAAGAATAAAACTTATTACTTTTCTATCGAAGCCATCAACGAAAATGGTGTAAGCGAAAGATATAAAACGATGAAAGTAGAATGATGAAAGCGATAAAAATTATTACCGTAATCCTGTTGCTGTGTAATGCAGCCATTGCACAGGAATCAAAGCCTCCTTTTTACGATGATATCCAGGCATTCAAACAACAGGACAGCAGCAATATGCCGCCGGCAAATGCCATCTTGTTTGTTGGCAGTTCTTCTTTTACCAAGTGGAAAGATGTGCAGGAATATTTCCCCTTCTGCAAGATCATCAACCGGGGCTTTGGCGGTTCCAGCCTGCCTGATGTGATCCGCTATGCCGGCGAGGTGATTACACCCTATCATGCAAAACAAATTATGATCTACTGCGGCGAAAATGACCTGGCATCTTCTGATACGGTTACGGCGGCGGAAGTATACCGGCGTTTCAAAACACTGTTCAGCATCATTCGAAAAAATGATCCTGCTGTGCCGCTGGCATTTGTTTCTTTAAAACCAAGTCCCAGCCGCAGGCAGCTTTGGCCAAAAATGGTACAGGCCAACCGGCTGATAAAAAATTACCTGGCCACAAAAAGAAAAACTGCTTTCATTGATGTGTACAGCAAAATGTTCAATAAAAACGGAACCGTGATGCAGGATATTTTTATAGAAGACAATTTACACATGAATGCAAAGGGATACCGGATCTGGCAAAAAGCGATAACACCTTACCTCGTTAAATAATTGGAATGAAATTTTTTACTACCTGTTGTTTAATGATATTGTGCAGCAATATAGTTGCTCAGAAAAATGTGCGGCTAACATCGCCTGATGGCAATATTGTTTTTTCCTTTTTAATACAAAAAGGCCAACCCCAATATTCAGTTTCGTACAACAGGCAGGTGCTGCTGCAAAATTCAACCATCAATCTTGTATTTGACGATGCCAGCCCATTGCAGCATTGCAGGTTGAAAACGGGAACCCACTACAGCGAAGGAGTAGAAAATTATTCGTTGATCGTTGGCAAAACATCTCTCGTAAATCAACCTTATAAAGAAGCAACCATTTATTTACAGGGCGAAAAATATGATGTAAATGTGGAGGTAAAAGCTTTTAATGATGGCATTGCCTTCAGGTATGTATTTCCGGAACAGCCGGGTCATCGCTCTGTTACGTTGCTGGAAGAAAGCTCACAGTTCAATGTTACCGGCGATCCAATTATCAAAGCCCTGCTGCTGCCCAATTTTTTGACATCACACGAAGGCTTGTACAGCACCGCAGCGCTAAGCAGCATCCGGGAAGACACATTAATGGATATGCCGGCCTTGCTGCAGTTCCCGGGCAATGTATACATGGCCATCACCGAAGCTGCATTGCTCGATTATGCCGGAATGTACCTGGTAAAGCGAAACGGAATTCTAACAAGCCAGTTATCTCCGCTTCCGGGTCAAACGGAAATAAAAGTAAAAGCGTCATTGCCGCACAGCAGTGCCTGGCGGGTAATGCTGATCGGCAGCCGCATCGGCGCATTGATCGAATCAAACATCCTCACCAGCCTGTGTCCGCCAGTAAATTTAAAAGAAACGGCCTGGATAAAAACCGGCACCACTACCTTCCCCTGGTGGAACGGCACCATTGTACCGGATACCAATTTTACACCCGGCAATAATTTTGAAACCAATAAATACTACATCGATTTTTGTGCGGCCAACAACGTTCTTTATCACACCGTAGTAGAATCAGGAGGGCATGAATGGTACACAAATGATGGAGATGGTTATCAGCCTGGTGCCCATACAGATGTTACAAAGCCTGTGAACGGGCTCGATATGAAACAGCTGTGTGAGTATGCGCATTCTGTTGGTGTTGGCGTACGGGTATGGGTGCATTGGAAAGCATTGTATCCGCAACTTGATACTGCTTTCGCTGTGTTTGAAAAATGGGGTTTGAGTGGTATGATGGTAGATTTTATGGACAGGGACGATCAGCAAATGGTAAATATCCAAACCGAAATTTTAGAAAAAGCTGCAGCGCATCACCTGCATATCCAGTTTCATGGTGCCTATAAACCAACAGGCTTGAGCCGCACCTACCCCAATGAATTTACAAGGGAAGGCACCCTCAATTATGAATGTGATAAATGGAACGACCTTGTTACACCAGGCGCCGATCTAAATATTGTATTTACCCGCATGCTGGCTGGCTCAACCGATTATCACCTCGGTGGTTTCAGGGCCTTTGGTATGCCCAATACTCCCGGCAGGGGTGCTTTTAAAGTACAATACACAAGACCCCTGGTTATGGGTACCCGTTGCCACATGCTGGCAATGTACGTGGTACTTGAAAATTACCAGGGTATGCTGTGCGACTACCCGTATGCTTACATCAATCAACCGGGCTTTGAAGTATTGCAGCATATACCTACCACCTGGGATGAAACAAAGGTAGCCGATGCAAAAATTGACCAGTATGTTTCTATCGCCAGGCGCAAAGGAAACGACTGGTTTATTGGTACCATTTCAAATGATGAAGAGCGTTCCGTAAATCTTAACCTGGCATTTTTACCCGCCGGTGAATACAGCGCCAGCATCTACAGTGATGCCGCTGATGTGCAGTTAAATCCCGATCATTTAATAAAAGAAACCATCGCCGTCAACAATTCAAAAACAATCAGCATTAAACTGTCGAATGGCGGCGGCAATGTGATTATCTTGCATAAAAATTAGTACGAACAATAAAAATATATAAGATGAAATCGACACTGTTATTGCTTGCCGCATTTACTGTTTCGCAGTTGGTAAACGCACAAACATTACCGGCAGCCAAACCTGCAGATGCAAAAATGAAAACCTTCGTGGATGCCCTGATGAAAAAGATGACGCTGGAAGAAAAGATTGGGCAGTTGAATTTACCGGGTAGCGGCGATATCGTTACCGGCCAGGCCTCTAATTCCGATATCGGTAAAAAGATCAAGGAAGGAAAAGTGGGTGGCCTGTTCAACATCAAATCTGTTGAAAAAATAAAAGCAGTGCAAAAGGTAGCAGTGGAAGAAACAAGGCTGAAGATCCCGATGATCTTTGGTATGGACGTAATTCATGGTTACGAAACCGTGTTCCCGATACCGTTAGGGTTGAGTTGTACCTGGGATATGAAAGCCATTGAACGCAGTGCACAGATCGCAGCACAGGAAGCCAGTGCTGATGGTATTAACTGGACCTTTAGTCCAATGGTGGATATAGCCCGTGACCCACGCTGGGGCCGTATTGCAGAAGGCAATGGAGAAGATGCATACCTCGGTGGCCAAGTAGCAGCCGCCATGGTGAAAGGTTACCAGGGAACCACCGGTACTTATAAAAATAACAACATCATGTCATGCGTAAAACACTATGCCATGTATGGCGCTGCCGAAGCCGGCCGCGATTACAATACTACCGACATGAGCCGGCTGAGGATGTACAACGAATACCTGCCGCCATATAAAGCAGCCGTGGATGCAGGCGCCGGAAGTATGATGGCTTCTTTTAATGAAGTAGACGGTATTCCTGCAACAGCAAGCAAATTTTTAATGACAGATGTGTTAAGAAAACAGTGGGGCTTTAAAGGCTTTGTGGTAACCGACTATACCGGCATCAATGAAATGGAAGCACATGGTATGGGCGATTTGAAACAGGTATCTGCCCTGGCGCTCAATGCCGGCATTGATATGGACATGGTGGGAGAAGGCTTTTTAACCACTTTACAACAATCTTTGAAAGAAGGAAAAGTAACCACTGCTCAAATTGATGCAGCCTGCAGAAGAATACTGGAAGCGAAATACAAATTGGGTTTGTTTGAAGATCCTTACCGCTACTGCAATGAGAACAGGGCAAAAACAGAAATATTTACAGATGCCAATCGCAAAGAGGCAAGGGCCATTGCCGCACAAAGTTTTGTATTGCTGAAAAACAACAATAATATACTTCCATTGAAAAAAGCTGGTACCATTGCGCTGATCGGCCCATTGGGAAATAACAAAGAAAATATGCCGGGTACCTGGAGTGTAGCAGCCAATTTTGCAAAAGCGACTTCTTTGTATGATGGACTGCAATCAGTACTGGGCAGCAATGCAAAGCTGATTTATGCGAAAGGTTCTTTTTTAGATGATGATAGTTTGTTTGAACAGCGTGCCGGTATGTTTGGAAAATCATTCGACCGGGATGGCAGAACAAAACAACAGTTATTAGATGAAGCACTGGCAGCAGCAGCACAATCGGATGTAATTGTAGCCGCATTGGGCGAAAGCGCAGAAATGAGTGGTGAATGCAGCAGCCGCAGTAATATCGAAATTCCGCAAACGCAAAAAGATTTGCTGGCAGCATTGCTTAAAACAGGCAAACCAGTTGTACTGGTATTGTTTACCGGCAGGCCATTGGTGATCAAAGCTGAGAACGAAACAGTTCCGGCTATTTTGAATGTATGGTTTGGCGGCAGCGAAGCTGGTTATGCCATTGCCGATGTGTTGCTGGGCGATGTAAATCCTTCCGGTAAGTTAACCACTACCTGGCCACAAAACGTAGGACAGGTGCCACTCTACTACAATCATAAAAATACAGGTCGTCCGTTGGCCGAAGGCAAATGGTTCGAAAAATTCCGCAGCAATTATTTGGATGTAAGCAACGATCCCGTTTATCCATTTGGTTATGGCTTAAGCTACAGCAATTTTACCTACAGCGATGTAAAGCTTAGCAACACTGCCTTCAAAGCAGGGCAAACCATTACTGCCACAGTAACGGTTACCAATACCAGCAAAACAGATGGCAGGGAAGTGGTGCAATTATACACCCGTGATATGGTGGGCAGCATTACCAGGCCGGTAAAAGAACTGAAGGGCTTCCAGAAAATTGACCTCAAGGCCGGCGAAAGCAAAACCGTCAGCTTTACCATCGGTGTAAACGACCTGAAATTCTACAACAGCGACCTGAAATTTGTTGCTGAACCCGGCGACTTTAAATTATTTATCGGCGGCAACAGCCGCGATGTCAAAGAAGCCTCTTTCAAATTATTATAATTAACACTGTCTTCAAAAATCTGAAAATGAAAACAAAATATTTTTTTCCGGCACTGCTCATTACAGGGATGGCACTATTGTCATTCGCCTGTTCCTGTTCAAAAAAATCAACAACGCCACCACTGGTGCCGCCTACGCCGCCGGTAACATCCGGCACCAACGATGTGGAGCTATGGGTAACCACCGCCAGCCAGGGGCAACTGCTGCAGAAGCAAACCGGCATCCGCTCTTTTGGAACGGTCACCAATTCGAGTCCTAATATTGAGGTAGACAGTACACAGGCTTTTCAATCCGTGGACGGTTTTGGGTACACCTTAACCGGCGGAAGTGCCACCCTCATCAATAGCCTGGATGCAGCTTCAAAGGCAAATTTGCTCCAGGAGTTGTTTGGAAGCGGCAATCTTTCCATTGGCATCAGCTACCTGCGGGTGAGCATCGGTGCCTCCGATCTCAGTGCATCGGTATTCAGCTACGATGATATGCCGGCCGGGCAAACAGATGTGAACCTTACCAATTTCAGTTTATCAAAAGATACGGTGGATTTGATTCCTTTGTTGAAACAGATACTCGCCATCAACCCCAATATAAAGATCCTTGGTTCTCCATGGAGTGCACCTGTTTGGATGAAAGACAACAGCAGTTCAATGGGGGGTGGTTTGCAGCCGCAGTATTATACAGCTTACGCAAACTATTTTGTAAAATACATCCAGGCTATGAAGGCGAACGGGATCAGCATTGATGCCGTTACCCTTCAAAATGAACCGCAGCATGGTGGCAATAATCCCAGCATGGTAATGTCTGCATTGCAGCAGGCAGATTTTGTAAAATCAGCGCTTGGTCCTGCTTTCCAGGCAGCAGCTATTAATACCAAGATCATAGTGTGGGATCACAATTGCGACAATCCATCCTATCCCATCACGGTGTTAAATGACCCTGCAGCAAAAGCATTCATCGATGGCAGTGCGTTTCATTTGTATGGCGGCGATATCAGTGCATTGAGTGCGGTACACAACGCACACACTGATAAGAATCTTTATTTCACGGAACAATGGACTGGCGCCAACGGTTCGTTCGACGGCGACTTTATGTGGCATGTAAAAAATGTGGTGATCGGTTCCATGCGCAACTGGAGTAAAGTAGCCCTTGAATGGAACCTTGCAAACGATCCATTGTTCGGGCCACATACACCCGGTGGCTGTACAGAGTGCAAGGGTGCTATAACGATCGGCAACAGCGGCTTTAACCGCAATGTGGGTTATTACATCATTGCACAGGCATCTAAATTTATACCAGCAGGTTCAGTACGCATCAGCAGTACAGAAACTACGGATCTTTCTACGGCCGCCTTCAAACGGCCCGATGGTAAAAAAGTAATGCTGGTGCTCAATTCGGCCAATGCAACGATCATCTTCAACATTAAATACAAAGGAAAATGGAGCAATGTTTCATTGCCGCCGCAGAGTGCCGGAACATTTATCTGGTAATATTGAAAAAAAGAAATGATGTTGCCGGCACTTGTTTTTCATAGCGCCATTGTTGCGTCGCACACTTGTACATTCGGTGCAACAGGCAACAAGTTTTAAAACAAATAAAATCTTACAATCAAATTTCCATATCAATAAAATCTCAATAAATGAAAAAGCAACTCACTGCATCATTGCTTGGTTTAATGCTAACCAGCATAGCGCATGCACAGGTAGCTAAACCAGCTTCCTTTTCTGCCACCGGAAAAAAAGTCACCGTATACACCACCGCTGAAAAATCTGAGCTTAAACTTTCCGCCAATGGTTCGGTTGAATTCAAATACATGGGCCAGCCGGTTGAAACACAGGTATGCGTGTTTGTAGATCCGGATAAAACATTCCAGTCATTCATCGGCATCGGCGGAGCGCTTACAGATGCTGCAGCAGAAACTTATGCCAAATTGCCGGCAGCAAAGCAACAGGAAATATTGAAAGCTTATTTTGATAAAAAGGAAGGCCTTGGTTATACTATCGGAAGAACCAATATCAACAGCTGCGATTTCAGCAGCAGCAGTTATGTATATGTTGCAGACAACGACAAAGAACTAAAAACCTTCAGCATTGCACCTGATCAAAAATTTAAGATACCGCTGATCAAAGCGGCCATCAAAGCTGCCGGCGGTAAACTCAATTTGTTTGCCAGCCCATGGTCACCTCCCTCCTGGATGAAAGACAATAACGATCTTCTCCAGGGCGGTCATTTGAAAAAAGAATTTTATGGTGCCTGGGCAAACTATTTTACCAGGTTCATTAAAGCTTATGAAAAAGAAGGTATGCCTATCTGGGCGGTGAGTATCCAGAACGAGCCAATGGCAAAGCAGAAATGGGAAAGCTGTATCTACACCGCAGAAGAAGAACGGGATTTTTTAAAGAACAATCTTGGTCCAACTATGGAAAAAGCAGGATTAAAAAGCAAAAAGATCATTGTGTGGGATCATAACCGCGACCTCATGTATCAACGGGCACAAACTTATTTCGACGATAAACAGGCATCTAAATATGCATGGGGCATCGGTTTTCATTGGTACGAGACCTGGAGTGGCGGCGACCCAATGTTCGAGAATGTAAAACGTGTACATGAAGCTTACCCCGATAAAAACATCATGTTCACAGAAGGTTGTGTAGAAAAATTTGAATTTGAAAAAGTGGATGACTGGAAGCTGGGCGAAAGATATGGCCGCTCTATGATCAATGACTTCAATAATGGCATGGGCGGTTTCACCGACTGGAATATTTTACTCGATGAAACAGGCGGGCCTAACCATGTTGGTAATTTTTGTTTTGCGCCCGTGATCGCCGATACAAGAACCGGTGAACTGATCTACACAAATGCATTTTATTACATTGGCCAGTTTTCGAAATTTATTCAGCCGGGTGCAAAACGCATTACCAGTGCTGCAAGCCGCAGCCAGTTGCTTACCACGGCATTCAAAAATCCGGATGGCAAAAATGTGGTAGTGGTAATGAACCAGGCAGATGCCGCCACTACTTACTACCTCTGGATAAAAGGCCAGGCTGCAGAACTCAATGCACTGCCGCATTCCATTTCTACCCTGGTATTTTAATTTGACCACTCAACGGCGATTGCCCGCTCATGAAGCCATTTATCTTTTTACTACTGCTGCTGCAAACTGGTACACACCTGTTTGCAGCAGATAGTTTGGAGCTGGCATCACCCAATAAAAACATAAGGCTTACGGTTCATTGCGGTAAAAAGATCACTTACAGCGTTTACTTAAATAACCAACCTGTCCTGCTCCCTTCTTCCATTGACCTGCTGGTGGCCGGCAAAAAAAGCCTTGCAGAAAATAGCAGGATCATTGCAAGCAAAACAGAAACGGTTGATGAAACGATTGTTTCACCCGTTCCCGAAAAACGCCGGCTCATCCGCAATCACTACAACCAGCTCCGCATCCGGTTTACACAATCTTACAGCTTACTGTTCCGGGTATACGATGATGGCGTTGCCTACAGGATCATTACAGCGTTCAAAGATTCTGTGATCATCAACAACGAAGAAGCGTTGTTTACTTTCTCTCCCAGCAAAAAGATATTACTTCCGGTTATTCAACCAGGACGGCAACCTGATCGCTACCATACCAGTTTTGAAGAATTGTACCAGCTAAAAACAATTGATAGTTTAACAACAGAAACACTTGCCTACTCACCTGTACTGGTGGGCGCAGAAGGAGAAGTGAAGGTTGGCATCACCGAATCAGACCTCGAAGAATACCCGGGAATGTTCTTATCCGGAACAGGGTCGAATTCGGTACAGGGCGTTTTTGCTCCCTATCCTTTGCAAACCGCAATGACGGATGGCGAATTTCCGCAGCAGGTTGTTACACAGCGGGCAAACTATATTGCTAAAATAAAAGGCAGCAGCAGTTTGCCCTGGCGGGTATTGATGATCGCTGCAACAGATAAAGAATTGCCCGGTAATGATATCGTATACCGGTTGGCGTCAGCATCAAAACTAAAAGATCCCTCGTGGGTGAACCCGGGCAAAGGAACAGATGAATGGATCATTGGCATTAACCTTTTCAATGTTGATTTTAAAGCAGGCATTAACACGGCAACCTATAAATATTACATTGACTTTGCCAAGCAATTTGGCCTGCAACGAATAATGATGGATGCCGGCTGGAGTAATTATAAAGATCTTTTTGATATCAATCCTGCCATCAATATGGATACGCTGGCTGCCTATGCAAAAAGTAAGGGTGTCAAAATAAGTATGTGGACATTGTGTTCCACACTCGACCGGCAGTTAGACAGTGCACTGGATCAATTCAATAAATGGGGCGTAGATTTTATCATGACCGATTTTATGGACCGGGATGATCAGCCTATGGTAAATTTTTATCACCGCATTGCAAAGGCCTGCGCCGATCATAAGATCATGATCATGTTTCACGGCGCCTTTCCTCCCAAAGGCTTCAACCGCACCTGGCCCAATGCCGTAACGAGAGAAGGCGTACTCGGCTCTGAATTCAATATCTGGAGCGACAAACCAACACCAGAACACGATGTTACTTTACCTTTTACAAGAATGCTTGCCGGCCCAATGGATTATGAACCGGGCATTTTAGACAATGCCACCAAAGAACAATTCAGGCCCATCGGTAAAAAAGTGATGAGCCAGGGAACGAGGTGCCACCAGTTATCCATGTTTGTAATTTATGATAGTCCCCTGCAGATATTTTCCGGCAATCCTTCCCAGGCGATGATGGAACCGGCATTCATGCATTTTTTGGGAGAATTGCCAACGGTATGGGATGAAACCACTATCCTGGAAGCAAAGGTTTCAGACTACCTCATTACTGCCAGGAGAAAAGGCGATGACTGGTATATCGCCGGCATGAGCGACTGGACAGCAAGAGACATCGTTCTAAACATTAATTTTATAGATACGGCAAACTATGATGCGGTGCTGTGTACGGATGGTATCAATGCCATTAACTATCCATCCGATTACACTATACAGCGGTTCATCACACATAACAACAGTAAACTCAATGTAAGCATGGCACCCGGTGGGGGATTCGTGTTGAAACTGTTAAAAAGAAAAAATTGATCACTGTAAAAACAATTGTATGAAAACAATATGCTCCCTTTGGTATTTGCTGCTATGCTTTACCGTTAGTTTGCAGGCGCAGGACAAGTCTTTGTATAAGAAAGAGCTCTTTATTGTAAACAACGATACCCTTCCTTACCGCATTTTACTGCCATTGAATTACGATGCGTCCAAAAAATACCCCCTGGTACTGCTGCTGCATGGTGCCGGGGAAAGGGGAAACGATAACGAGAGCCAGCTGGTGCATGGTGCAAATTTGTTTTTGAGAGACAGCATCCGGCAAAACTATCCGGCAATTGTAGTGTTTCCGCAGTGCCCTGCAAAAAGCTTCTGGGCAAACAGTTCTTTTCAGCAGGATACTGCTGGTAAATGGAGCATTATTTTTCATGCAGATGGAGAACCTACTATCGCCATGGACCTGGCGCAGCAATTGTTGAAAAAGATCATCCGGGAATATCCGGTAAATAAGAAACAGGTGTATGTTGGCGGGCTTTCAATGGGTGGTATGGGTACTTTTGAGATCGTACGGAGAAACCCTGGATTGTTTGCCGCTGCCTTTCCAATCTGTAGTGGGGCTGAACCTTCTACCGCTACCAAACTTACCAAACCCAAATGGTGGGTTTTTCATGGAGATGCAGATGCAGTAGTGCCCGTGGCATTTTCACAAACCATGGTGGCCGCATTGCAGAAAGCCGGTGCTGATGTAAAGTTGAGTATATACCCGGGTGTAAACCACAATAGCTGGGACAATGCATTTGCCGAACCCACTTTACTGTCATGGTTGTTTGCCCAGCATCAATGACCCTGAACCTTGCTCTATTTATTTTTAAAATTAGATTGTATGATAAAAATTATTCCCCTCCTTGCCTTTTCGCTGCTGCTGGTAACCGGTACATCTGCGCAAAAAAAATCGATTGATCAAAAAGTAGATTCAGTATTGAAACTGATGACGCTTGATGAAAAGATCGGGCAAATGAACCAGTACAATGGAGACTGGGCAGCTACAGGGCCTATCACCAAAGATGGCGACAAACAAACACAAATAAAAAACGGAATGGTGGGCAGCATGCTAAATGTTACCGGCGTAGACCATACAAGAACATTGCAGCAGATCGCCATGCAATCAAGAATGAAAATTCCATTGCTGTTCGGGCAGGATGTGATCCATGGTTACAGAACTATTTTTCCTTTGCCACTTGCTGAGGCAGCCAGCTGGGATCTGAAAGTCATTGAACAATCTGCCAGGATCGCCGCCGTAGAAGCATCAGCAGCAGGCGTTCACTGGACCTTTGCACCAATGGTAGACATTGCCCGTGATCCACGCTGGGGTCGTGTAATGGAAGGAGCCGGGGAAGATACTTATCTCGGCAGCCTGATCGCTGCGGCTAGGGTAAAGGGGTTCCAGGGAAAAGGACTGGGCAATACGGATGCTGTGATGGCCTGTGCCAAACATTTTGCAGCCTATGGTGCAGCGATTGCCGGGAGAGACTATAACTCAGTTGACATGAGCTACCGCCAGTTACTGGAAACCTACCTGCCACCATTTAAAGCAGCTGCAGATGCCGGTGCTGCTACCTTCATGAATTCCTTTAACGACCTGAACGGTATACCTGCTACCGGTAACGCATACCTGCAGCGGGAGATACTCAAAGGCAAGTGGAATTTTAAGGGCTTTGTAGTAAGCGATTGGGGCAGCGTTGGTGAAATGATCAACCATGGTTTTGTAAAAGACAATTATGAAGCAGCCATGGCGGCTGCCAATGCCGGCAGCGATATGGATATGGAAAGCCGGAGCTATATTCAAAACCTGGCAAAACTGGTGAAAGAAGGAAAAGTAAAAACAACGGTGATCGATGATGCGGTTAGAAGAATATTGAGAAAGAAATTTGAAATGGGTTTGTTTGATGACCCGTACCGTTTTTGCAATGAACAAAGGGAAAAAGAGCAATGGAGCAATCCTGCGCATATTACAGTGGCAAAGGAAATAGCTGAAAAAAGCATCGTCCTGCTGAAGAATGAAAAGCAATTGCTGCCGCTCAGCCGGCAAACAAAAACCATTGCATTGATTGGTCCGTTTGTAAAAGCAAAAGCAGATAACCTTGGCTTCTGGAGTTATGACTGGCCGGATGATACTGCCCGTATCGTTTCCTTATGGCAGGGGGTTGAAAGCAAACTGGCTGCAGGTAGTAAAATGCTGTATGCAAAGGGGTGTGATATCAAAGATACCAGCCGCGGCGGTTTTGCAGAAGCGGTGGAAATTGCAATGCAGAGTGACGTAGTGGTAATAACCGTTGGCGAAGCAAGAGATATGACCGGTGAGGCAAAAAGTAAAAGCAGCATCCGCCTGCCGGGTGTTCAGGAAGAACTGGTTAAGGCAATTGCTGCAACCGGTAAACCCGTGGTGGTGCTGATGAGCGCAGGGCGTCCATTGGTGTTTAACTGGATATCAGACAATGTGCCAGCGATCGTGTACACCTGGTGGTTAGGAACACAGGCCGGCAACGCCATTGCGGATGTTTTGTTCGGCGATTACAATCCATCCGGTAAATTGCCGATCAGTTTTCCCCGTACAGAGGGCCAGATCCCTGTCTATTACAATCATTACAATACCGGCCGGCCGGCCCACAACGACAGTGACCTCAATTATGTTTCCTCCTATATTGATCTGCCCAACAGTCCAAAATATGCATTTGGTTTTGGCCTGAGCTATACCAGTTTTTCGTACAGTGATATTGAATTAAATAAAAAAACTATCAGGCCCGGAGAGAAGCTTCTTGTGAATTGTACAATCACCAATACTGGTAATTATGATGGAGAAGAAACCGTGCAGTTATACACCCGTGACCTGTTTGGCAGTGTTGTTAGGCCAGTAAAGGAATTGAAAGGATTCCAGAAACTGTTCCTGAAAAAAGGAGAATCTAAAAAAGTAAGTTTTGCGATTGCTGCGGATGATCTTCGTTTTTACAATGATAAACTGCAGTATATTTTTGAACCGGGCGATTTTAAAGTTTTTGTGGGAGGCTCGTCGGACAATGTTAAGGAAGCAGGGTTTACATTGGTAAAATAAAGTGGCGATACGTATTTTTGGCCGTCAGTTCAAATAAAAAGTGGATTGTCTCAAAAGCAATCAAATCTTTCACATTGAGTTTAGCGAAATGTTACAGATTGGATGGCCATAGATTGTTATATTTCGACAAGCTCAATATGACAATCTATGAAAATGAAACAGCGTTTATTTTATTGATGGCTGAAGTAGCAGTGGTTGATACAATGCACGGTCTTCAAATTATTAAAGAATTGAATGGGAGATATCTTTAATCGGCAGACACCGGTATTGCGCAGACTAATGATCGGAATTTTTAAGCGATGGCAAGGTTTATCTGAGAAGCAACCTTTCCAGCATAAAAGTTGTCAATATCAAAAATGGCTTTATATGAAGTACATATTCCTTCTACTTACAGTGATCCTGCCGGCACTTTTACCGGTAATACGCCGACGAATGATATCTGGAAAAGTGAGGTCTCGATCGAGTCAAATCAAACAATACACATACCTTATCTTTCTATGACCAAAGTTGCAGAAACGCCCTGGGGGATTTTGTTTGTGAGCAGTTTTTGTTCCTCATTTGAGTACAGCTTTGAGTACGGCGGCTTACTGAATATTAAAACGACAGATAAAATATTAACTTTTCGCAAAAGATAAAAAGCCGCAGACAGAAATTTGCTGCCAAAAATTCCATCACTTACCCCAAACAAAAAAAAGCCTCTCCCAATCTTCACCCGGAAAGGCTTTTAAAGTGCAGTTGGTGTCCCGAACCCTTTCGGACGAAGCAGTTAGTCCCGATAGCTATCGGGATACAAAGTTCGGAGGTCGACCCCGGCCGCATCGGTACGCCACCAAACACGGCGCTCTATACTTAGCTTATCCTGTTATTCTTACCCCGGCACAGCGGGTCAGTGCCAAAATTTCATCACTTACTCCAAACAAAAAAGCCTCTCCCAATTTTCACCGGGAAAGGCTTTTAAAGCGCTGTAGGGGGAGGGATCGAACCTCCACGAGGCAGTTAGCTGAAGTACAAAGTTCGGTGGTCGACCCCGGTCGCATCGGTATTGCTACCAAACACGGCTCTATACTTCGTTTATCCTGTTATCCTCACCCCCGAGACAAGAGGGCATGTCTGCCAAAAATTT
>APMI01011312.1_pt1 | contig 50090 bp, 39 predicted proteins | sample 667938 | NCBI WGS metagenome assembly APMI01 (sample SAMN01084076, study PRJNA167559) | wastewater metagenome | biome: Wastewater | place: Denmark: Ejby Moelle, Odense | collected 2011-11-28
GTGGCCCTGTTATGGACTGGAAGATGTATGAAATAATGTACACCGAGCGTTACATGGATAGGCCGCAGGATAACCCCGATGGTTATGCAAACGCTAATCTCTTCGATAAAGTAAAAAATCTGAAAGGCAAACTGATGCTGATACACGGCACTCAAGACAACGTGGTAGTATGGCAGCATTCTATCAAATTCCTGAAAACCTGTGTAGATGAAGGCATTCAGCTCGACTATTTCGTTTACCCCGGCTACGAACACAACGTGCGTGGCAAAGACCGTGTGCACCTCATGCAGAAGATCACGGATTATTTTGATACTTATTTAAAATAATAGCCTTTTTCAATACAGGCAACCCCGGGAGGGGTTAAACGTGAATAGCCCCGGATGTAAATCCGGGGTAAATTGCATCACACGGTATGCCAACCCCGATAGGGGTTGAATATCTTCACTCGTTATTTTTTTTAGATTAGATAAAGATTATTTTATCCCCAGCACATCTTTCATCTTAAAGATGCCCTGCCTGTTTGCAATAAACTCAGCAGCCAGCACAGCGCCCAGCGCAAAACCATCACGGTTATGTGCTGTGTGTATGATCTCTATATCGTCAATTGACGAACTGTACTTAACACTGTGCGTACCGGGTACGTCCTCAACGCGATGAGATATAACAGGGAACGACGCTGCTTGCCTGGTCTCGCCTTTGTGCCAGTGTTTTAAGCGCTTCACATTATCCAGCACTTGTTCTGCTAGCGTAATGGCCGTTCCGCTGGGCGCGTCTTTTTTCTGTGTATGGTGCGTTTCTTCTATCGACACAGAATAATCAGCCTGCTCATTCATCAACGATGCCAGCTGTTTGTTCAGCTCAAAAAAGATATTGACCCCAATGCTAAAATTAGATGCCTGTAGAAAAGCTGTTGCTTTCTCTATGGCCTTTAGCTCGGCCTGTCCTATATGTTCGTTCCATCCTGTGGTGCCACACACTACAGGCACACCTGCATCAAGGCACAGTAAGGTGTTCTCCCTGGCGGCTTCAGGATTTGTGAATTCTATGGCCACATCAGCCTGCTGCAGCTTGGTAGTAGTCATCTCACCTCTATTGGCGCTGCTAATACACAGTACTATCTCATGGCCGCGTTCTTTGGCTATGCGTTCTATAGCATGTCCCATTTTGCCGTAACCTATCAGTGCTATCTTCATCAGCTTGGAATGATTAAGGAGAGTATGGTGAATGCAGCAAAGATAACACTAGCGAAACCATTTGTATTGGCAAAGGCCATATTTACTTTACTCAGGTCGTTTGGTTTTACTAGCATGTGTTGATACATAAGCATACTCACATAAAATACTGCGCCTAGCCAATACAGCCAGTGAAAGGGGCCTATAGCGCCTGCGTAAATTATAAACGCAGCTGATAATATGTGCAGGGTGGTAGATACAGCCAGGGCATTTTTCTTGCCCAGCAATGCAGGTATAGAATGCAGCTTATTACTGCGGTCAAATTCTTCATCCTGCAAGGCATAAATAATGTCAAAGCCCGATACCCATGTTACCACCGATAGCGAAATAAGCACGGGCAGCAATTCAAAATGATTGGTCACGGCAAGAAACGCCCCGATAGGGGACAGCGATAGGCCGATACCCAACACTATATGGCAGAGGGCTGTAAAGCGCTTTGTATAACTATAGAACAGGATGACAAAAAGCGCTATAACGGAAAGGTAAAAGCAGGATTCATTGATAAGCCAGGTAGTAGCGATGAACAGCGCGGAATTAATGATCGTGAACGCCAGTGCATGTTCGGGCTTAATAATGCCGGCAGGTACTTCCCTTGTCGCAGTACGGGGGTTCATTGCATCGTACCTTCTGTCCAGGTACCTGTTAAACGCCATTGCCGCACTGCGCGCGAAGACCATGCACAATACCACCTTGATTAGCAATACCGGCCAGTTCACCGGCTCCGGGGGGGGGTATTTTAATAGCGCCAATGTAAAGCCTATCATCGCAAAGGGCATTGCGAAAACAGTGTGGCTGAATTTTATCAGCGAGAGGTAATTTTTTATGCTTTTAAACATGATGCCTGCTGCGGCTATTTTACATCTGCATCAAATCCTATCGACATAGCTTCCATCTGGGCGTTCGAATGCACTATTACATTCTTGTGCTGGTGCCCGGGGTGCCCCTTGCTATTATACTGTACTTCTATCACACCTTCAGCACCCGGGGCTACAGGCTCTTTGGAGAAAGTAGGTACCGTACATCCGCAGGATACATCTGTCTTCGAGATAAGCAGGGGATTAGTCCCTGTATTCTTAAAACGGAAGCTGTGTTTCACAGATTCACCTTCTTTTATCTCGCCAAAGTTGTAAAAGCTGTCTATGAATTGTATAGTTGTCTTCGGCATTGAAGCTATCTGCTGCTGCCTGCTGTCGGCTTCTTTTGTAGTTAGCGCATTGCTGCTGCTGCCAATACCGTATTTGTTGAACAATGCCGTCTGGCTTACGCCGCTAAGTTCTACCAGTGCTATCACAAAGCAGGACAGTGTGAGTACGGTAAGCAGGATGGTTTTTAATTGTGCGTTCATATCAATTCCAAAATTTAATCAATAAAATTATTGCGGTGATTAATTAGCTTTTTCTTCCCACACCTGGGCCAGGTGTATTAATACTTCTACAGCTTTCTCCATGTCCTGCACACTTACATATTCCTGTTTGGAGTGTATGCCCATTTCGCCGGTAAATATATTAGGGCAGGGTAGTCCCATGAACGACAGGCGCGAACCATCTGTGCCGCCCCTTATGCTCATACGTTGTGCGGTCATGCCTGCGCGTTTGTATGCCTCTTCGGCATTGTCCATCACATGTGGGTACTGGTCCAGCATTTCTTTCATATTGCGGTACTGCTCTTTCACTGTTATCTCGGCAGTAGTGCCGGGGAACTTCGCCAGCGCCTTATCCACCAGTTCGCGTATGCGCTGCTCATGGTGTGCCAGTTGCGCAGTCACAAAATCACGAACTATAAACTGAACACTTGCTCTTTCTAGTTGTCCTTCCATACTCACAGGGTGCACAAAACCCTCTTTACCCTCCGTTACCTCGGGGCTCCATTCATTGAGTGGTAGCAACTCAACAAAAGCTGAAGCCACTTTAATTGCATTTACCATCTTCCCCTTCGCATAGCCGGGGTGTGCGCTTATGCCATTAAAAGTCACTACGCAAAAATCAGCGGAGAAAGTTTCACCTTCCAGGTGCGCACGTTCGCCACCATCCAGCGTATAGCCAAATTCAGCTCCCAGTCTTTTCATGTCCACCTTAGCCACGCCGCGGCCTATCTCTTCATCGGGGGTGAACAGTATTCGGATCTTACCATGCGGTATCTCGGGGTGTTGTATAAGATAGGCGGCAAGGTCCATTATAATAGCAACTCCTGCTTTATCGTCAGCGCCCAGCAATGTAGTGCCCGATGCAGTGATGATATCATCGCCTATACGTTCTTTTAAATAAGGATGTTCCTTGGCGCTTATCACGATCGTCGGGTCATCAGGTAATACGATATCCTTACCATCATAGCTCATATGTAATATCGGTTTCACGCCCGTGCCGCTGCAATCGGGTGCCGTGTCCACATGCGAACAGAAACAAAGCACCGGTACATTCTTTGGCGATGTCGCCGGTATGGTTCCGTATACGTAACCGAACTCGTCCAGTTCCGCATCGGTGATCCCTATCTCTTTCAATTCTTCAACCAGCACACGGCTTAGGTCTTTTTGCTTTTGCGTAGATGGTTGCGTGGGCGATGTAGGATCGCTTTGTGTATCCACCTGCACATAACGTATAAAACGGTCGGCGGCGCTGTGCTTATAACCCGGTACGGACATATCTTTTATTTGAGGGCATAAAAATAGCGGATTACCTTAAGAAAAACATATTCATAAATAAGTTCTGTTTATCGCCTCCCAGCCTTTAAGGCTGTATCTTTGCGGCATGAATTGGGGAAATGAATTAAATTTTTCGCAGATAGTTACGCTGTCTTTTACGCTCTTTGCGGTAATAGACGTGCTGGGCTCTATTCCTGTCCTGGTTTCGCTTAAAACTAAGATGGGCGGTATCAGTGCCACGCAGGCCACCCTGGTTTCAGGAGCGCTTATATTAGCTTTCTTCTTTGTAGGTGAGCAGATGCTCAATTTCATGGGCCTCGATATTCATTCTTTTGCCATTGCCGGCTCCATAGTCATCTTTATCCTGGGTATCGAGATGGTTTTGGGGCTTGAGATATTCCGGCACGAAAAGGACAGTAAATCGGGCAATGTGGTGCCTATTGCTTTCCCGATAATAGCCGGATCAGGTACGCTCACTACTGTTATGTCTTTAAAGGCCAATTTTAATGCCTACAATATATTGATCGCCATATTGCTCAATCTCATTTTCGTATTCATGATCCTCCGCTCCATCGACTGGATAGAGCGTATTCTGGGACCCTCCGGCATATCCATTATCCGTAAGTTCTTCGGGGTGATACTGCTGGCTATTGCGGTCAAGATATTCAGGGGTAACCTGGGCTTCTAAATGTCTTTATCGCAATAGTGAGATGCTGCCCGTTATTTTTTTAGTACTGCCATCAGTAAAAGTAGCTTCCAGGGTATAAGCGTATACCTCGGCTATCTGTGCCTGTCCTTTGTAAGTGCCGTCCCAGCCTTTTTCTTTGGTGTTTGTTTCAAATACCAGGTTGCCCCAGCGGTTGTAAATGCGCAGCTTCACTTCAGCAATTCTGAAGCCCCGGATGTATAGCACGTCGTTCTCGCCATCGCCATTAGGACTGAAGGCGTTGGGTATTCCCACCACTTTGTCTACATCCGTTTCCAGGTCTTTGCAAACAGTATCGATGCAATTATTGCTATCACTTGCTATCATGCATACATGAAACAGGCCTGAGTCGTTGTACTGTTTCTCAGGGTCTTTTGCTGTACTTGATGTGCCATCGCCAAACTCCCAGTTGAACGTAGTTGCATAAAGCGTTGAAGCATTATGAAAGTGTACCGGTGTGTTGGGTGAGGGCGGATCGGGATCAAATGTATAATCTGCCAGCATCGGGTAGTTAATATTGAAGCTGTGGTTTATCGTGTCATGGCAGCCTACAGCGTTCACCACCACCAGCTCCGTACTTTGGTCTCCTGCCTGCGGGAAGGAATGTGCTGCGGGGTTAGTGCTTGCGGTGCTGCTATCGGCAAATAGCCATTTGTATGTTATGGCAATGCTTGAGCCCTGCGCCGGTACTGCAGTTAATAGCGCAGACCTGCAATCGAGTGCCGAATCCGTTACCGAGTAGCTGAATGGCTGAGAGGTGTCCACGATGTTGAAGACTGCATTGTAAGTGCAGCCATTCATATCGGTGATGAGGCAGGTGTCCTTCCCTACACCGAGGCCGCTCACTATCGTATCGGTAGAGTTGCCTGGTGTCCATTGATAAGTGTAGCCGGGGGTGCCGCCTGTGCCCACAGCGATCGCTACGCCCTGGTTCAGGTTCTGGCAAACCACATTTGTTTTGGTAGTTCGGGCCGATAGTTGTTCCGGCTGCGAGATGGTGAAAACCTCGTTCAGTACACAATTGTTATAATCGGATATGGAGCATGTGTAGCTGCCTGCCTGTAAACCGTTGGCAGCATCGGCATTGCCACCCGTCGGCAGCCACGAGTAAGTATAAGGCGCAGTACCCCCTGATGCTATTACCTGTGCATAAGCGCTGCTTTCCCCGTAACACTTCACATTGCTTTGCGAGTCAACTGATGATAGCGCAGCGGATTCATTGATGGTCACCGTTTCCGTGTGCACACAATTATTATGGTCTGTTACTGTGCAGGTATAAATGCCTGCAGCAAGCCCTGTGGCATTCGGCCCGTTGCCGCCCGCCGGTGCCCACGAGTAAGCATATGGTGGTGTGCCCCCTGTCACGATCACGGTAGCTATGCCGTTCCCGTTGCCATGGCAAAGTATATCCGCGTGCGATGTGGTCGCAATGATAGCCGGTGGTTCGGTAAGCGTAATAGTCTGGGTAATATTGCAGCCACCTGCATCGGTAATGGTGCAGGTATATGTCCCTGCCGGCAAATTGTTTGCATTCGGGCCGTTCCCGCCTATCGGTGACCATGAATAACTGTAGGGCAGTGTTCCGCCCGAAACGATGACTGTCGCGATACCGGTGCTTGCCCCGTTGCAGGCAAGATTGGTCTGTGATGCAAAAACCGAAAGTTGTTGCGCAGGCTGCTGAATGATGGCTGTTTGCGTTGTTGTGCAGCCGTTAGCATCGGTAATGGTGCAGGTATAAGTGCCCGGCAGCAGGTTATTTGCCGTTGCATTGTTGCCACCACTCGGCGCCCATGAATAAGTGTAAGCAGGCGTACCGCCCGAGGCTACAACCGTTGCCGTACCGTTGTTGCCACCAAAGCAGCTCACATCAGCATGTGAGATCGTGGCGCTTAAGACGGCAGGCTGCGTTATCGTAAATGTCTTTTGTAAAGTGCAGTTGTTGGCATCCGTAATGGTACAGGTATATGAGCCGGGGGCAAGGCCCGTAGCCGTTGCATTTGTACCCCCGCTCGGCGCCCACGAATAAGTATAGCCCGGGACTCCGCCCGAAGCTGTTACGGTAGCTGTTCCGTTATTGGCAGCGTTGCAGGTAATATTGGTTTGGGCAGTGGTAGCAGTTAAAGCGGTGGGTTGGGTAAGTGTGAATGCTTTTTGTAAAGTACACCCGTTGGCATCAGTAATGGTGCAGGTGCAATTACCTGCTGTGAGCCCGCTCGCTGTAGCATTGGTGCCACCACTGGGAGCCCATGAATACGTATAGCCGGGTACGCCACCTGAAGCAACTACCGTAGCTGAGCCGGTATTGCCTCCGTTACAAAGTATATTGACCTGCGATGTAGTAGCGGAGACAGCCGTAGCAGGTTGCGTTATGGTGAACGTTTTTTGCAGGGTACATCCGTTGAGGTCGGTAATGGTACAGGTGTAGTTGCCGGCAATAAGCCCGGTGGCTGTTGCATTGGTACCACCTGTAGGCGCCCATAAATAAGTATAAGGTACAGTCCCTCCCGATGCGGTCACCGTGGCAGTGCCGCTATTGCCCCCGTTACAGTTTATATTGGTTTGCGATGTAGTTGCGGTGAGCAGGGGGGGCTCTGTAACAACAATTGTATCGATCACGGTATCCTGCGTAGCATCGATCACCCTGCAGGTGTAGGACCCCGCCGTAAGGCCGCTGATACTTTGGGTAGTTTGATTACCCGGCAGCCATAGATAGGTGTATGGCGCATAGCCGTTATTTGGTGTTACCGAGGCGGTGCCATTATTGCCGCCATAGCAGCTTACATTGGTGTGCGAAGGTGTCGCAAAAAATGATGTAGGCACTATCTCCACATAGTCCAGGTAATAATAACCCCAGGGCTGGTTGCCTGGTACTATGGTGGTGACCATATTAGCCCATGTTTTCAATCTGCCGATAACAACATGCGTGTAAGCTGAATCTGCAGTGAAGGTATCTGTAAGCGTCACCCAGTTTGTATTATCTGTTATAGGGCCATACGGGCTGTAATCAACCTGTGCGGTAATATCATTGGTGGGATCAAAATCGAAGGTGTTGTTGATATAAAAATATACACCAAGGCCATCTGTAGCATGGGCATAACTATCTGCGCGGGAAACGCGTACTGTTACCTGGTAGGTTTGCCCGATGATAAGCGGATCAATAACCCCGCGAACAAGTTCGGGGCCGCAGCTCGGTCCGCAATCTGTATAAAAGCCGGTATAGGCATTCCCTTCGTAAGGGCTTTGTGTGCCAAAGAAATTGGCAGGGACACTACAGGAAGTGGGATTTGTATTGCATACGTTATAATAATCTGAAGAGCCGAGGTTGGGTTGGTCCCAATCTACCACGTGGGCATAGTTTACCTGGCCAAATCCCGTGGGGCATGTTACCATCTGCTCAAAGCCGGGGTTGTGCAGCATGTTTTGGGCAGGTACTGTTAAGCTCGTTAATAACAGGAATAATAGAGTAAAAATGTGCTTCATTCAGTATGGGGATATAGTATAAAGATAATAATATTTTTTATTAAAATAATACATCTAAATGTAATTGAAAAGCCCCGCAATCTTCATTGCAGGGCTCTTCAAAAATTTGAACGAGACTTATCTTACCACACCCTTGCCCTTTCATTTTCGGGGCGGAACATCTTGGCTGTATTAGGTACATTGAATGCTTTGTACCACGCTTCCATATTGCTGAGTGGCATGTTGCAGCGCAGCTCACTTGGCGAGTGTGGGTCTGTTTTCAAACGCATAGCCAGCTCTTGCGGGCGTGTATTGGCGCGCCATACCTGTGCCCAGCTAAGGAAGAAACGCTGATCGCCGGTGAAACCGTCTATCTTATCAGTGCCCTGTCCTTGTTTTGTTTTCTTGAATGCTTCGTAAGCTATGTTCAGGCCACCAAGATCGGCAAGGTTCTCACCTTCTGTGAGCTTACCGTTAGCATGCATGGTGTCCAGTACGATCATTTTATTGAACTGGTCTACCACCATATTTGCTTTCTGGTCAAAGTGCATTGAATCTTCAGGCGTCCACCAGTTGTGGAGGTTGCCTTCCACATCATAGAGGCGGCCCTGGTCGTCAAAACCGTGGGTCATTTCATGGCCTATTACTGCGCCTATGCCACCGTAGTTAACGGCATCGTCCGCATCCACATCAAAGAATGGGAACTGCAATATACCCGCAGGGAAAACGATCTCGTTAAAGGCAGGATTGTAGTATGCATTCACCGTAGGAGGTGTCATGCCCCATTCTGTTTTATCAACAGGCTTGCCCAGTTTGTTTATATTATAGTCATATGCCCAGGCTGATGAAGCGATCACATTTTTCACGTAGTCGTTGCCCTTTATTTCTATCTTGCTGTAGTCTTTCCATTTGTCAGGATAGCCTATTTTTTTGGTAAAGCCATTCAGCTTAGCCAGTGCTTTTTGCTTGGTAGCATCGCTCATCCAGTCCAGGCGTTTGATGCGCTCTGCATACGTGCTCTGCAGGTTGTTCACCAGCTCCTGCATACGCTTCTTAGCTTCGGGTTTGAAGTGTTTGTCTACATACATCTGGCCCAGCAGTTCGCCTATCGAGCCATCTATCACGTTCATCACACGCTTCCAGCGTGGCCTTTGTGCCTGCTGCCCGCGGATGGTGCGGCCGTAGAAATCAAAATGCACTTCATCGATATCCTTGCTCAGGAAGCCCGACATATCGCTCACAAGGCTCATCTTCAGGTATTTCTTCCACACATCCAGTGGGGTGGCTTTCAGTTGTTTGCTCAATTCGGCAAAGAACTTCGGCATACCTACTATAATGCTGTCCTGTCCGCCCACCTTCAGGTTTTGCATCAGGGCCTTCCAGTCCATACCGGGAGTTTCTTTGCTGATGCCGTCCAGGTTGTACTTGTTGTACAGCTTATAAGGGTCGCGCATTTCGGTCCTTGTCATGCTGGCGCCGGCCAACGATGTTTCCAGTGCATACACAGCGGCAGCATCTTTCTTGGCCGTGGTGCTGTCCTCGCCCATCAGGCCGAACATCTTCACCAGGTATACTTTATAGGCATCGCGTATCTTGGTAGTGCGCTCATCCTTTTCGAAATAATAATCGCGGTCAGGCATACCCAGGCCGCCCTGGCCAAACTGGCATATCTCCTTAGTTACATTCTTGTCATCGGGCGATACGCCGAAGCTGAATAATGGGTTGGCACCCTGTGTATGCTCCAGTGCTATCTCGGCCAGCATACCATTGGCATCTTTAATGCCGTCTATGCGCGCCATGATATCTTTAAGCGGCGTGATGCCTGCCTTGTCGATGGTTACGGTATCCATACCGCTGCGGTAGAAATCGCCCACCTTCTGGTCGTTGCTGCCTGCTGCCGCGCTCTTGTTATTGGCTGCGGCGTCCAGCAGCTCGTGCAGGGCCTTGTAGTTATTCTCCTGCAGCTCGTTAAAGCTTCCCCAGCGTGTCTGGTCGGCAGGTATAGTGTCTTTCCTTAGTTTGGTACCATTAGCGTACTGGAAGAAGTTGTCCCCCGGTGCTACAGTGGTATCCATATTTGCGGGGTCCAGCAGTTTTACTGTTGAGCCGCCCTCTGCGGTGCCTTTTTGCTGGCATGCGGCCATACCAAGTATAGCTGCACCCGCAATAAGTGTGTGTTTAAAATTCATCTTTAATTTTTTAGAAAGGACAAATGTACAAATAAACAAATCTGATTGTTATTTTTTTATGAAGAGGGGCAGGGGTAAATAAGGGGGGAAATAAGTTGGCATGTTGATAGGTTGATAAGTTGATATGGTGAATAATAGTTATTTCCGGTTTTCCGGTAGGAAAGAGTTATTTCCTGTTTTTGTAGGCTGTTTTCGTGAAAAGGCTTGCTGGGTATGTCATGTGCTATAAAATAATTATTTCTCGTTCTTTCCTGTTATTGCCTAATGATTTCCTGTCGGTAGCGTTTTGTTTCTTTATAGTAACAGGGAGAAAAGTTCCTGTTTTGGAGAGTTATTTCCTTTTTTTACGTCTTTGTCATTGTATCCACACATGCGAGAAACTATGTGCTCCGCGGTGGCCCATGACAAATTTTCAACTCACCCTGCAAGATACGAAACGGGGAGGGGCTGTTCCAAATTTTTATATCCACATTTTCATGCCCGAATAAATATATAACGATGACCAAAAACATCCTTTTTTACGCTTGCTTATGACAAGCATCATCCATAATATTTTATACCGGAAATAATTTTGTCCTGTCAATGATACAACTGCCTTCATGGTATCATTAGCGGGAGATCTAAAATGTTCATTTAAAAAAATTAAGATCATGAGAAAGTTTTTTTTACCCAAATTATTTTGTCTGCTGTTTGTTTTGGCAGCAGGGCAGGCAATTGCACAGGAGCAAAAGGCTACCTGGGGCAGTGATGTGATTGTTAGCCCCACGGCAGGCAGGTATTATAAGAATGCGAGGGTATCGGTAGGCTATGATGGTACCATTTTCGTAGGCAGGCTATGGGCCACAAGTGCTAACGGGCAGTACCAGAACTGGGAGGTGCTCAAATCGGTGGACAGCGGGCATACTTTCACTATGGTGACAAACTCAAATGTATCGGGAAGCGTGCAGTACAGGGCACTTGACATCATTGCTGCAGGTGCTAATGCCACAGATTTCAAATTATTCGTTGCGCGCTCTACGCACGATACAGGAACTGCAAATAATGGCCGAAGCGAATTGTACCTGACAAGCTATGATGCAAATGGAGGCTACCTGGCATCGCTAATATATGATGTGGACACTTATGTCAACGGATATTATCGTAGTTGGGAATCATTAAGCCTGTCCTCTGATTGGAAGGAGCCAAATGGCGTGTCTGCCCCCTACGAACTGGACCTTGTAGGCGCAAAGGCCCAGAGCTATGATTCAATAGTAGTATGGGCCAGCAAGGATGCCGGTACCACCCTGGTCCGCAGGGGAATATATGGCGCACCGGGCTATATCAAGCATGTGAGTGGTTCAATAGGTTCCTCAATACCATCCTCCACTTTTTATGGCAGGCTTGGCATTGCATGGGATGAGTTTAACGCTTATGCCCAAAAATGGGGTAAGGTATATGTAAGATTCGTTTTTCCCGACGATGCTACTGATCCTGCCTTGAATGCGTCATTGTACCAGGTGGGCACCAGCGATAGCAGTTATAGAAGTCCTTCTATCGTACTTTCCCAGCAAACCGGTACGGTGGTTGGCCCCGGCGACAGCGACATAAGGACCGTCGTATTGTATGAAACAAATGCCGTAACCGGTAACTACACAAGCGTAAACTTCAGGGCTGCAGACAGCCTGACATTGCACAGCTTCAACCTGGCCGTGAATGGAACGGTTAAACTGGGAACCGCATCCGGTGGTGTAATGCATCCTCATGCTGTGTATGATCCCGCGTATAATAACTATATGATCACCTATTATGACTCTGCAACCCAGGCATTGGTATACTCCCTGAAGCCGTTAAGTTCTGCACTGTTAGGCACGCCTTCAGTATTTAAAGCCAACTACAGGGATGCCTCGAGCGACCTTGATGCAAGCGCATATCCACGGGTAGACATAAACAATGTGATACACCAGGCCGCATTTGTATGGAATGACAATTATAAAACCATGTTTGATGCAGAGTATGCGCTACCAACTTCCGTACAGAGCATTCCATTGAATGTTACTGATGTGCAGGTGTTCCCTAACCCTGCAACTGATCTTGTGAATGTTGCATTCATAGCTCAACAGGAAGATAAGATCGTGATATCGGTATATGATATTACCGGCAGGCGTGTAATTGCTTCGCAGGCTACTGTGAATGCAGGTGTAAATAAATTGCCCGTTGACATAAACACGCTACCTACAGGTAACTATATTATACAATTGAAAGGTAACCGTGTGAACTTTAACGTAAGGATCACCAAAGAGCAATAAGGTTTTTTAGAATGAGAACAAAGCAGTCGGGGTGTTATGCCCCGGCTGTTTTATTATTTTACGGTTGAGCAATAAGAGATGACGTAACCTTAGTTCTAAGCGAGCGGACATCCCCCTGACCCCCTCCGCAGTAAAAGCAGGATCCTGGACTTCAGCCCCGCACATTGGCATCGGTAAAAGGTGGGGTCTTATACTACCTCACTGTTCTCTTATTCACACATGCCATCACGCTATTAGCCCTTACCAGTTTTACTTCTACAATGCCCTGGAAGAAATACTGTCGGCCACTCTTTACATCGCGGCAGCGGCTGCGGGTGCGCAGTTGCTCCAGCTTTTCAAACACACGGCCATCGTCGGTAATGAAGCGCTGGTTTATCTGTATATCGTCCACCAGGCGGGCGCCGGGTTTCTTCTCGTCGTAGCGGTATAGTGCTTTGTAGAGCTCCGTATCGGTACAGGTACTTGCTGCGGGGTTGTGCAGGTAAGCATGCAGCGCCTTCTCCACATCGGGCGGAAAGATACGCTTGCCCATAAAAGGTATCAGCATATGGCGGAACTGCGTTTTCCACTCCTTGCCATGGGGTGCATGGCCATGTTCAAAATGCACGAAGGTGCACATATGCGCCAGTTCGTGTATCAGCGTTATCAGGAAGCTATACGGATTGAGGTTGACATTGATGCTTATACGGTGCTGTGGCTTATCGGGCGTGGGGTGGCGATAGTCGCCAAGCACACTCTTGCGCTCGTGCGTCAGGGTAAGATGCACGGTGTAATTCTGAAAATAGGGCGCCACCATATGGAATGTATGGGGTGGCAAAAACTGCTCCAGGAGCCTGATAGATGTTTCCTTCTTCATTTTATTTGGTATTCCTTACAAACCTGGCCAAAAGCCATGTCTCTGTTGTTGTATACACTGCATAAATTCCCAAAAGCATAAAGATCGAAGGCTTATGTATCCCACCTTTACTGCGCATTATCAATACATAAGTGATGATGCCCGCCATACACACCAGCATCTTGATAAACGTGGATGCAGATACCCCACGTATAAAAGCTGCCGAATTTTTATCCAATTGCTTAGTGATAAGATTGTAAGTGACCAGTGACAAAGCTGCCATTATTGCATTGCCTGTCATCAGCACCACAAAATCATAAGCGGGCTCTGCACTTTTAAGCGCATAAAAGCCCGCGCTCAAAGCCGCGAAAATTATTATTACGATCAGTATAAACTGCTTTTTCATTTTTTAGGTTTACTAAATTCTTTAATTACCTGCTTTAATTACCTGCCACAACAGCACGATAAGCATAATGACTGGTAATACAATAATGAACAACGGAAAATGCAGGAGCCATCCATCGAGCTTATGCCCTGCCCAAACCGCAGCCAGCAAAGCAATCAACCAGGTGGTGGCAAGGCCCGCATAGCGCATGGTATTGTTCACTTTGTTCTGTTCACTCATTCCGGTTTCACATTTTTCTTACTGTTCTTATTATCTGTCTTCACATCCTCCATTGCCTTCTTCTTTATCTCGTCCGTTTGCGGAAAGATGCTCATCTCTTCTTTTTTCACCAGGTTCATATCCAGTTTGGTAGTATCAGGGCTCCCCTTATAATTGCCACTCACTATCTCCCTGATGTTTGCCTCGTACGCCTGCTGTGCAGCAACAAGGTCGGAGAGCGAATCCATGCTGCGCTTTATCTTTACCATCTGCATATGCGTTTTGTCATTGCCATAGCCCGGTACATAATACTTGAGCGGCGTAAGCAAGAGCACACAAACAGTGAGTGTAACAATGACCACAAATAGCGTACTGAGCAAAATGTACAGCTTGCGCATAGTAAGCTTAAAGCTGGCCACCTCCTGCAAAGACTCTGCATCTATAAACACCACGCGGTAGTTTATATTCAGCTTCTTCAAAATGCCCGACCTTATAAATCCTAATTTGCCCATCTTTTACAAACAACATATCACTATACGAATATGCTACAGGTTTTTTGATTTTTTGAACTGTTCGCCTTAATTAATTGGTAAATTAAGCAAAGCAGGTCAGCCTGCATAGCTTAAATTATGCATTTTTGCCTATTTTTGAAGCAATTGCAGTGAGTTGAGAATTTTTGGGAAATGCTATGCAATTATAATATTTTTCGCTTTATTTAGTTAATGTAATAAAGACTAATCCCAGTTTGCGCAATAGATTATCAATAATATTCATATCTAGTTTCATTTGTTTGTGTGCTTCTCTAGCCTCCTTCGGCCAAAAAGTAAACACAGACAGTCTTGCGCGTGCCCGGCAGGCAGTTATAGATGCCCGCCAAAAGGCGCAAAAGCATAGCCAGGACAGTGCCCAGGCGGCAAGGCAGCAGCATGCCGATGAGATGGCGGCTGCACGCAAAAAGACAACTGACAGCCTGGCGCGCATAAGGGCGTATAAGAACAGCAAGCACTACCAGGATAGCGTGAACAAAGCGCGCAATGCACAGCTGAACGCCGTGAGAGACGAACGGAAGGCAGCGCTTGAAGCCCAGCAGGCGGGAAGGAAGAGGACTACCGACAGCCTGAACGCTATCAGGAAATATAAGGAAAGCAAGCACTATAAGGACAGTGTGGCCCACGCAAGGCAAGCGAAGCTGAATGGCACCAAAAAGGAGCAAAAGGAGCGGTTGGATGCACTGAAGGCTGCCCGTAAGAAAACGGCTGACAGCATTGCCCTGGCTCGTAGTGAAAGGACGGACAGCCTGCAAAAGATCCAGAAAGAACGCGCTGCCAAAGCAGCCGCTATAAAGAAATACCGCGAAAGCAAGCGCTACCGGGATAGTGTGGCCATTATAAAGCAGACCCGGATGGACAATATGCGGATAGCCCGCAAGGCCTTTAGCGATAGCATGCTGGCGGTGCGGAAGGAACGGGCTGATAGCATAAAGGAAGCAAGGAAGGCATATACAGATAAACTTACTGCAAGCCGTAAGAAGAGTATGGATAGCCTGAAAGCCATACGTAAAGTGCATACGGATAGCCTGGCCAAAATAAAAACCCAGAAAGAGAAGATACAGAAGGAAAAGCAAAAGAACAACGAGAATAAGCTGGACCTGGCACTAAAACTGAAGATAGAGAAGAAACATAAGGCATGGAGCAATGAGAGCATGCTGAAAAAGAAATGGGGTGTGCCCCGGCGGGAGATACAAAACACCTTTACCAGGTATAACTATTATTTTAATGCCGACCGGAAGATGGATGAGGCGCTGGTGAATATGGAACGGGTGCGAAAAGAGAATTATGACTCGCTGATAGCCCTATTCTCGTTTAACCCGGACCGGGACTCGGCCTCGATAGCACCGGATATGGATAGTATCATCCATAAAGTGTCGGTGGGTATCCAGATACATGACCCCCGTACCAAGTGGGGCGATGACCTGTACCTGCTGCTGGGTGAGGCTTACTACTATAAAGGTGATTACCCGAATGCGATCATAGCCTTCCGCTATGCGGTGAGTATCTATGAGCAGTACAAGAAAAAATCGAAGGAGCCAAGCAGCAAGAAAAGTGAAGGCCCATCGATACTGGAGGAAGATAAAAAAGGGCTGCTCGATTTCCTGAAGCACCAGAGCGTACATAATGAGGCTATCCTTTGGCTGGCACGCACCTATACGCAAACGAACCAGGCGGGGAATGCAGAATCTGTGCTGGACCTTGTAGAGTCGGACCCGAACTTCCCTAAAACCTTGGTAGGCAGGCTAGCCCTTGAAAAGGCATTTGTGAAGCTGAAGGAAGGCGATTTTAACGGCGCAGGCAAACAGTTGAGCATAGCAGCCGCTGATGATAACCTGCCTGATGTGACGCGCCAGCGTTGTGCATACCTGGCCGGACAGATATTTGAGATGAGAGGCAATGATACTGCCGCTGTGGCAAGCTACCAGCAGGTGCTGGACCTGCATCCCAAGATAGAGATGGACTTCTACGCGCGTAAGCATATGGCCTATGCCATCATCGCATCGGGCGGTAAGCAGGATGCTGTAGAGTCCTCGATGAGGGGCCTTTTGAAGGACGGTAAGTATGCACCTTATTATGAACAGGCGTATTATATACTGGGCCTGCTGGCTATCAACTCGAACAACAATGCAGAGGCTATAAGCTACCTGAACAAAGGCATAAAATCGCCCAAGGCAACCAAAAAACAGAAAGCAATATCCTATGCCCACCTGGGAACGCTATATTATAATACTGAAGATTACATAGCCTCAAAGCATGCTTATGACAGCGCCGTGATATACTCGAAATATGTATCGGGCGATGAGGAAGTGAACCTGGCCATACGCCGCAGCCCTGTATTGGGCGACGTGACCGGCCCGGTCACGATAATACATATACAGGACAGCCTGCTGGCGCTGGGACAACTAAGTGAAAAGGAACAAAGGGCGGCAGTACGCAAGTACATAAGGCTGCTGGAAGACAGGCGTGCGGATAGCATCTTCCGTGCAGAAAATGCGGGTGTAGCTGCGGCTGAACAGGTGGGTAACAATGAAGAGGTGGTAGCCTCCTGGTATTTTTCTAACCCGCCGCAAATGCAGCAGGGCTTCAATGATTTCAAACGCAAATGGGGCAACAGGCAGCTTACTGATAACTGGAGGAGGATAGCCTCGATAGGTTTTGTAAGCAATACCAACATCCCGGAAAACGAAAAGGCCAACAATACCTTGTTGGACAGCAATGCCGTAGCGATGGATGTAGACGAGAATGGTATACCTACAGAGGAGAGCCTGCTGGCAGCCATCCCCAATTCCGCATCGCGGCAGGATAGGGCAAAACGCCTCGAGCAGCGTGCTTACATAGACCTGGCGAATGCATACATAAGGCAACTGGAGGATTATCCTCTTGCCATTAAGGCACTCGATACATTGGATTTCCGCTATCCGCAGCATGAGCATAAAGCGCAGGAATTATACCTCCGCTATCTTGTGGCACTGCGCCAGAGCAAATTTGATGCTGCAAAAGGCTATTCGGCACAATTGCTGCAGCAGTTTCCCGGCTCGCAGTACGCTGAACTGGTACGCCCATCTACGGAAGACGGTGTGGGCATGAAGGGAAATAACAGCCAATCGATGCAGGGGTATTATGATGAGACATATGACCTGCTGATGCGGCGCCAGTATACCGAAGTATTGCAAAGGGTAAGGGTGGCAAGAAAGCAATTTGCCGACCCTAAATATAACGGGCGCCTGACGATCATTGAAGGCTCCGCACTGGCTGGTTCCGGTGAATACAAGGCAGCTGATACCTTGCTGAAGGATTTCCTGAAGACGAACCCGAGCGACTCGCTGAAAATATGGGCGGATGCCGTGTTGAAATATATAGACAGGAATAAGCCGCAGGAAGTGAAAGCTGTTTTACCTCCTGCAGATACTGCTAAAAAGGCGATGGCGAACATACCGCCCATGCCTGCGGATAAGGATGTGAATGCCAAAGTCACAGATACTGCAAAAAAGAATGCTCCGAATGCCGACATGGCAAACGCAGTAAAAGTACCCCCGCCCGCTAAGTTCAGCTACAGGCCCGGGGACGAGCACTACTGTATATTTGTGTTTCCGGGTTATGAGGCGCGCTCTATGGGCGTGAAATCTGCCATCGTGGACTTCAATACTTTTAAGTACAGCAAGGATAAGCTGAGTACCGGCATTGATATGCTTGGCCCCGGGGAAGGAGTAGTGGTAGTGAAAAAGTTTGCTAATGCTGCCGACGCCAAAAACTACATGAACGCCCTTAAAGCTACCACGCAGATATTCAGGGAGTATAAGCCTAATGAATATAAGGTGCAGATCATATCCAGCCTCAATTACCTGAAACTGCTGGCCGATAAGTCGGACGGGCCATACTCCAGCTTCTTCACTGAAAATTACAAATAAGTATTATCCTCGCTGTCGTCCTGCTATTCGGGCGGATGTTAATAGATTGTACTTATTGTTGTATTGTATCATGTTTAAGAAATATCCTTCTTTTTTTCGTAAATTACATGGTAGGAAAAGTGTATGGAAACGCTAATAATTGAAGCATATAATAAGAACGAAGAGGAAGAGAAAAAGCTAATTCTCAGGGAGTACCGGGCGCTCTTGCGCGCGCTGAAGCAGCGCATTAAAAAGGGTGATAAAAGACTGCTGCGCCGGGCATTTGAGATAGCTGCGGATGCACACAAGGATATGCGCCGCAAGTCGGGCGAGCCGTATATACTGCACCCGGTAGCAGTGGCACGTATAGTAGTGGAAGAAATTGGGCTTGGAGTTACATCGGCCATATGCGCGCTGCTGCATGATGTGGTAGAGGATACGGAAATAACGCTGGAAGATATTGAGCAGGAGTTTGGTGACAAATTTGCCAAAATAATAGACGGCCTCACCAAGATATCGAACGTAGTGGACCTGAAAGCGGATACCACAGTACAGGCTGAGAACTTCAGGAAGATACTGCTGACGCTTGCTGAAGACCCGCGCGTGATATTGATAAAGCTTGCTGACCGCCTGCACAATATGCGCACACTGGGCAGCATGAGCCGCGAGAAACAATTAAAGATATCGTCGGAAACAACCTATATATACGCGCCACTGGCACACAGGCTGGGCTTGTATGAAATAAAATCGGAACTGGAAGACCTGGCACTGAAATATACACAGCCCGAAGTGTACACCGAAATTGCGAAGGGCCTTAAAGAAACCCGCCGCGACCGCACACGTTATATAAATGAATTCATAAAACCAGTTAAAGACGAACTGCAGCGTGGTGAGTTTGATTTCGAGATATATGGCAGGCCTAAGGCTATACACTCCATATGGAATAAAATGAAGACCAAGCATGTGTCGTTTGAAGAGGTGTATGACCTGTTCGCGATACGCATCATTCTTAATTCGACCGCAGAGCGCGAGAAGGAAGATTGCTGGAAAGTATATTCGATCGTTACTAATTTTTATCGCCCCAGCCCGGAGCGGCTGCGCGACTGGATAAGCGTACCTAAAGGTAACGGTTATGAGGCGCTGCACACCACGGTAATGGGCCCCGGTGGACGATGGGTGGAAGTGCAGATACGGTCGGCAAGAATGAATGAGATAGCCGAAAAGGGACTTGCCGCACATTGGAAATATAAGGAAGGCCCGGGCCTTGGTCCGCAACAGGAGAGTAAGCTGGATAGCTGGCTGCACCACCTGCGCGATATACTCAACAATCCCGATACAGATACCCTCGACTTCCTGCAGGACTTTAAACTGGATCTTTTCACCGAGGAGATGTATATCTATACGCCGAAGGGTGACATGCGCGTGTTGCCTAAAGGTGCCACGGCGCTGGATTTTGCATTTGATATACACTCGGAGTTGGGCGCGCATTGCATAGGGGCCAAGGTGAATTATCGATTAGTGCCACTCAGTCATCCATTGAAGAGTGGTGACCAGGTGGAGGTGATATCGTCATCGAAGCAAAGGCCATCGGAAGACTGGCTGGCATTTGTGACTACGGCGAAGGCAAAGTCGAGGATCAAGTACTACCTGAAAGAGGAGAAGCGGCGTATAGGTGACGATGGCAAGGGAATGTTGCAAAGAAAGCTGGAGCATATGAAGGCTGCTATGTCGCAGCACAATATAACGGAGCTGTGCAACTTTTACAAAAAGCAATCGCCGCTGGACCTGTATTATGCTATAGCCGTCGGCAATATAGACCTGAAGGAATTAAAGGACTTTACGGTACACGGCGATAAACTGCAACAGCCGCCAAGGGAAGTAAAGATAGAGACAAGACATTTGATCTCCGACGAGGAGGTACAAAAGCAAAAGCCTGCGAAAGGAGCAGAGCTTATCATATTTGGTGAAAGTTCTGATAAGATATTATACAAGCTGGCGCAATGCTGTCAGCCGATACCGGGCGATGATGTGTTTGGATTCATAACATCGGGTGAGGGATTGAAGATACACCGTACCGACTGCCCGAATGCTGCACAGCTGCTCGCGCACTACGGGCATAGGGTAGTGAAGACCAAGTGGGCGAAGAATAAAGAGATATCCTTCCTGAGTGGTGTGCGGATCATAGGGCTGGATGATGTGGGCATCATCCAAAAGATAACTAATGTAATTTCCGGCGAGTTGAAGATGAATATGCGATCGTTGAGCATAGACAGCAAAGACGGCATCTTTGAGGGAAATATTATGGTGTATGTGCACGACAGGGAAGAACTGGATGACCTTTGCCAACAGCTTGCCGAGCTGGATGGCATTACAAAAGTAGAGCGCCTGGAAGCAACAGAGGCAGGCTAAATAAATTTTTTAAAAATCATATAGCATTCTAAAATTACTCATGCAGAGCAGTAAGGAATTATACGCGTCATTTAAGGAGATAACACAAAAAGCTGCTGATCTGCAGTTCGCATCGGCAGTGTTAGGCTGGGACCAGGAGACCTACATGCCGCCGAAAGGTTTTGCCAGCCGGGGAAGGCAATTGGCCACACTTGCATCGCAGGCCCACGAAATGGTTACGTCGGATAATTACGGCAAACTATTGCATGAACTTGCAGCAAAAGATGACCTTGGTGATGCTGAAAAAAATAATGTGCGCCTGAGTCTTGAGGACTATGAGAAGAACAGAAAACTATCTTCGACATTTGTAGAGGAACTAACGCAACAAACCAGCAATAGCTACAATGCGTGGATACAGGCGAGACGGGAGAATAAGTACAGCCTATACGCGCCTGAGCTTGCGAAAATGATCGCCTTGAAGCGCAGGCAGGCTGACCTATATGGCTTTGAAAAACATCCTTACGACGCACTGCTGGACGAGTATGAAAAAGGCGCTACCGTGGCAATGCTGGACCCGGTATTTGATATGGTGAAAGCGCAATTGCCACCGCTGTTGGCCAGTATAAAAGATGCACAGCAGGTGGATGATAGCTTTTTTAATAAGCACTATCCTAAACAGGAGCAATGGGATTTCTCGATAGAGGTGCTGAAGAAAATGGGTTATGATTTTGAAGCAGGCAGGCAAGACTATGCGGAGCACCCGTTCACTACATCATTTTCTTCTGAAGATGTTAGGGTGACCACACGTGTGGATGAAAATAATTTTGCATCGATGCTGTGGAGCAGCATACACGAGGGCGGACATGCCTTGTACGAGCAGGGCTTGCCCGTAGATGAGTATGGCATGCCATTAGGAACTGCAGCATCGTTGGGTATACATGAATCGCAGTCGCGCCTGTGGGAGAACTGCGTGGGACGTGGGCAGGGCTTCTGGAAATATTTTTATCCTAAGCTGCAAGGCCGCTTTCCGCAGCAGTTGGATGATGTGGGCCTGGAAGCATTTTATAAAGGCATGAACAGGGTGGAGCCGTCCCTTGTCAGGACCGAGGCCGATGAAGTGACATACCATTTTCATGTGATGATACGTTATGAAATAGAGAAGAAACTGATAGAAGGTTCGCTTAGTGCTGATGGCTTGAATGAAGTGTGGAATGAACACTATAAACAATATTTAGGCGTATCGGCTACTGATGACAAAAAAGGTGTACTGCAGGATGTGCATTGGAGCCATGGCAGCTTTGGATATTTTCCTACTTACTCTTTAGGCAGCTTTTATGCTGCACAGTTCTTTGAGCAGGCAGGAAAAGATATGCAAGCCCTTTCACGCGAGATAGAGCGGGGCGAGTTTGGCCACCTGCTCAGCTGGCTGCGCGAAAAAGTACACGTGCATGGCCGCAGGTACACATCCGAAGAACTATGTAAGCGTCTTACCGGCCGCGGGCTGGACTTTAGCTCTTTTATGAACTACATTAAAGCAAAATATACTCTTGTTTATGGACTAAAGTAGTACCATGTCGCTGGAGCTTGAAGTACATAAAGAACCATTGGAGGTAGATGAAATCCTTTTTCTTGTGAAGAAGGAGGCTAAGGAGCGCAAGCAATATTACAAAGTCTTCAGCTTCCTGATGGTGTTATGTTTTGTTATTCCCTTTGCCGGTGCATGGTACCGCGCCTTTGATAATGCGCCCAACGCCTTTTCGCCCCTGCGGTTTTTTGTAAGTGCGGGTATATTACTTACTATATCTATTGCAGCATTATGGGCCATGTACCGTATAAACGTACGCCGGGTGCAGGCCGATATTAAAGAACAAACCAAGACCATAGAATGTGCACATGTAGTAAAGAAGACCTACATGCCCCAGAATAATACCTACTTCCTTTACCTGGACTCCACCAACAAGCTGACGATAGAAGTGGATGAAAATGATTACCACCGTTTGGAGAAGGGAGATGAAGTGAACATAGAGTTCACTACGCATGCAAGGTTGTATCTCGGTTATTTTTAACTAGACAAGTATCCCCGCTATTGCAGCAGACATATACGATGCCAGCGTACCGCATAGCAAGGCCTTCATCCCCAGTTTGGCAAGGTCAGTGCGGCGTTCCGGCGCCAGTGCCCCAATACCGCCTATCTGCATACCCACGCTGCTGAAGTTAGCAAAACCACATATAGCCACGGTAACGATCGTCAAACCTTTTGGTGTAAGTATTGGCAGCTCATGACTGGTCATTTTGCTAAAGGCAACAAATTCATTGATGGTCAGTTTTTGTCCCAGCAGGGTAGCGGCATTGCTCACATCCTGCGCAGGCACCCCCATAGCCCATGCGAAAGGATAGAATATTTTAGCGAATATCCAGTTGAGGCTAAGATTGAAAGAAGGATCGAAAATATGGCCGCATTTTAACAGGACCCAGTCGAGGCAAGCTATAAGTGCTATGAAACCTATCAGCATAGCTATTACGTTCATTGCTATTTTAAAGCCATCTGCAGCGCCATGGCTTATGGCATCTATTAGATTGCTGTAGCCGCTTTTTACTTCCAGCTTCACCTTGCCCATTGTTTGCGAGACCTCTGTTTCAGGAAATACTATTTTGGCAATAACCAGCGCGCCCGGTGCTGCCATCAGGCTGGCCGCTATCAGTTGCGGAGTAATATTTAGTCCGGCGCGTAAACCCATATTAGCGTATACAATGAGGATACCGCCCGCTATGCATGCAAGACTGCCGCTCATAGAAGCCAGCAGCTCGCTGCGCGTCATGGTGGCCAGGTAGGGCCGTATCATCACCTGTGCTTCCACCTGCCCTACGAAGGCGCTCGCCACATTACTCAGGGCCTCGGCGCCGCTTACACGCATTACAAAGTTCATGGCCCTGGCTATTACGGCAACTATACGCTGCATAATGCCTGCGTAATAAAGTATGGCTACAAGCACGCATACCAGTATGATAGTGGCAGTTATGTTAAAGGCAAATACAAAAGTGCCGGGCGCTCTATAGTCCACTACCTTTCCTGTAAAATCATAAGCGCCAATGCCGCCGTATGCGAAATTGGCGCCCTGCTTGGCAAAGCCTTCTATCTTTTCCATGCCCCTGCCCAGGTACTGGAAGAACTGGTTGACCGCAGATACCTTAAACACCAGCACAGCGATGAGCCATTGCAATGACAGTCCGCTAATTACCAGGCGCAGGTTGATGCGTTTCTTATTGTTTGAAAATAAGAAAGCCACCGCCAATACCAGCAGGATCCCTAAAATACCCGTAAACCGCTCCACGCGATAAATATAAGTAGCCCTTAGCACAAGTCTATGGCCTGTAGGTTAACAGCAGATTAAGTATTGAATACCTGAGGCAGGAAAATATTTTATTTTAATGGTATTGTTGTATTGTTTAATTTGTATATTTGAAAAATACTGGCCTAAAAAGTCGATATAAGCCCTAAAAATACCTGTTACGAAATCATCTTTTAAATTATACCCATCATTCGAAAATTTCGCTCTTTAACGTCTATGTTCGCTATCGCGATTTGTGTGTTCGCTTACACTAATGCATATTCCACTGCCTACTATATTCAAAACTATAATCCCTGGGGCAATACCGATAATCTTACTGCTATGGACTATGCCTGCGGTACCGGTAATTGGGTACAGGCAACTTATTCGATGCCGGTAACAATAATATTTAGTGCTACAACCAATTTTGTAGTATTGGAGGGCAGCGACAGTAATGGCACTTATCTTAAAAATTTTCTCAGCGCAAACCATGAAGTTATTGAAAGTTGGGTGCACGCAGGTGGCAGATTGTTTATAAATGCGACACCTAATCCCGATATTGTTGATAGCATAGACTGTGGGTTTAGCGGCATTTTGTTAGTTAATCATACCAGTGCTACTGTTAATGCCTATGACATAAACGACACCATGTTCCATGGCCCTCATCTGCCGGTACAGACTACATTCTCGGGCACCGAACCATCGAAGGCATTAATTATTGGCCCGGGCTTGGACACCGTAATGTGGGGCGTATATCCTGCTGATCTTGTATTGGCGAAAAGGCATTGGGGAGCGGGAACATTAATTGTAGGAACGTTAACAACAGCTTATGGAGTAGTACAGCCACAAGGACTAAATCTATGGTACAACATTTTTGACTGGGCTTCGACGCCGGATACACCAACGGTCGCGGCCGATAGTTTTTGCGTATATGCCAGTCATGACTGCGGCGGTACGAGTTTCCTGGTCAACTCAGTTCCCTATTACGCGGGAATGAGCGTAAAAACCTTTTTTGGCGATAACTCAACAGATTCCACCATGCTTACACCTACTTATCCCGGCGGCAGTGCTGATATTTCGCATTACTATGCTGCTTTTGGCACATACGCAGTAAAGCAGGTACTGTATGCGGGTGCCTTAGCGCTCGACTCTTTGAGCTTTTCATATACTGCCGAGCTGTGTAACTATGTGACAGCATCTTGCTACTACGATGTAAATGGCAATTGCACGAGGGATGGGAATGAAAATATCTTCCTTCAACCAATACTCATTGAGGTGGATTCCAATAATGTCGCCATTGATACCCTGTCGGTAATGAGCGGTTTCCACTACACCGCTTATGGCGCGCCGGGATGTGTGTATAAGTATAAGTTTCTATCAGCGGTTGGTTACTATGCCACTTGTCCGCCCAATGGTATAATTACAGATACTATACAACCCGGGAATAACTTTGTGGTTCCCTCGCTTGCCTTCGGGTTTAGCTGCTCACCGGGAAACGATTTTGATCTTGCTATAGATGAAAACATCCCTGTTACCGGTATCCTTGACCAATGGGGGGAGATCTATGTGCGTAATAATTACTGCTACCCAACTAACGCCACGGTTACTTTGTACTACAGTCCAAAATATACTTACAACGGTAATGCTTCGCCTTTACCAAGCTCAGTATCCGGCAATAGTATCAGCTGGAATTTAAGCAGCCTGAGCAGCTCCGATACCGATCCGGTGGGTATTTATTACCAGGTATGGTACAATCCCGCCACCGGGCCTGTGCCGGTTGGCGATACTGTCCAGGAACATATTGTCGTTACACCTTCCGCCGGCGACGTTAACACGATAAATAACACTCTTGATATACATGATACTGTTAGTGGCTCCTGCGATCCCAATCATATTTCTGTTGTGCCTGAAGGCAATATAACGGCGGGTACAAACCTGAAATACAAAATTGAATTTGAAAATGTTGGCAATGATACGGCCTTCAATATCCGTGTCATGGACACGCTGCCAAATGAGCTTGATCTGAACAGCATGCGGATGATCACCAGTTCGCACAGTATTTATGTTTCGCGGTTGGCCGACGGCATACACAATATTTTGCAATTTGATTTCCCAAATATCGATCTTCTTGATAGCTCGCACCATGGCGCCTGCACGGGAACGTTTACTTATACCATCAATTCAAAGAGTAATTTGCCCGATGGCACACTGATAGATCACCGCGCGGGTATTTATTTTGATTACAATGATGTAGTGATGACGAATACGGCCGAAAATGTAATTGGATTCCCGGAACATGTTGTAGCTGTAAATAAGCTTGAAAACGTCCGCCTGTATCCGAATCCGGCCAGCACCCAACTTACCATTAGAACAGTAGGTAACGGCTTCACGTCATTTACCATCACCAACAACCTAGGCCAGGTAGTACTGAAACAGGATATAAACAGCACGCAAACCAAAGTGAATGTGAAGCAACTACCAGCAGGTATGTACTATGTGAATTTGAAGGGTGTGAATGGCAGTGACGTGAGGAAGTTTGTGAAGATGTAGCAAAGAATGAAAGGGTAAGTGATCAGCAGGCAGCCTCGCGCTGCCTGTTTATTTCTACCCGGGGAGCCTATATCTCTACCGTTCACTAAACGATTCCAGCCATTCACTAAACGTTCGCCCCCAATTCTATAAAAAAGACCGTTTATTACGCGTGTCTATATGCCGGGTGCCTGCCCCTTGCGACCATATCGTGTTTATTTTATGTATATTTGATTTATCAAACATTTTCTATGACTAAAAACTACTACCATCTTAAGAGGTTACTTATCGTATCCCTATTTGTGCTCCTAACAGGCTCTGCCTATTCGACACCCTATTATGTTGTTAACAACAATCCATGGCAACAAAACTTCAACGACTCGGCCATGGACCATGTATATGGCCCCGGCTACTGGACCTTAGCAAATTACAACACACCTGCGGCCACCATATTTGCTCCTACTACACCTTTTGTGATGCTTGAAGGAAGTGACGCCAATGCAGCCGCCCTCGACACATTTCTTATGGTCAACCAGGCCATTATAGAAAATTGGGTCAGCTTTGGCGGCAAGCTATTCATCAATGCGGCCCCAAATGTGGGTGATACCATCGAGTGCGGCTTTGGCGGTACCCTACTCAGGTACCCCAACTATTTTTCCACAGGTACCGCGGTCGATCCTAACGATACTATTTTCCAGGGCCCTTTTACTCCGGTAGCTACAAGCTATTCAGGAAACTATATGGGGCACGCATTCGTTAGCGGTACGAACCTTGATAGCCTGATGTACGGTGCAAACCCGGCAGATTTGGTGTTAGCACGGAAGAATTGGGGAGCAGGTACCGTATACTTTGGTGGCCTCACCCAGCCTAATTTTTGGTCACCTGTATTGGAAGGAGAGAACCTATGGTACAACATATTCCATTGCGCATCTACGCCAACGGCACCTACCGATACAGGTGTGCTGGATAGTTTCGTCGTTTTTGCAAGCAATAATTGTACGCCACTTCAGCTCATTGTTAAAACGGTCAATTACTATCCCGGCATGACGGTGGAGACTTTTTTCGGTGATAATACAAGCACTATATCTGCTGTTGGCCCTGCACTGCCTACGGGCGGTACCGTTGTTATCAACCACCCTTATACCAGTTCCGGCACCTATACCATCAAGCAAGTATTATACAATGGAGTTACCGTAGTCGATTCGCTTGAATTTTCCTACGCCTTCGAAGTATGTAATTCAATACAGGTATCCTTTTACTACGATGGCAACAACAACTGCGTGCAGGATGCCGGCGAATTCCTGGTCGGCCAGCCTTCGTTGACTGAGGTGGATTCGAACAACGTACCAATAGACACAATATCCGCGCTTGGTGGCTTTTATTATATCGAGCATGGCAGCCTGGGCGATATCTTCACCTTCAAGCCAATTTCGATCAATGGGTACTATGTCACCTGCCCGGTATTGCCACAGCTTAATGATACCCTTGATATAGGTAACAACGCGCCACTTAAGTTTGGTGTCGACTGCCTTACAGGTAGCAGTTTTGATCTTGCTATCACCGCCGGTATCAATTCCTGTACGCTGCATGCGAGTACCGGCTCAGTGGCAAGTAATGGCTACTGCGCACCTCAAAATGCAACAGTTACAATGACCTTTAGTCCAAAGTATACATTTAATAGCTCTATACCCGTGCCTACTTCCGTTGTTGGCCAGACTATTACCTGGAATTTCGCCAGCCTTTCCAGCTACTATTCGCCTTACATAGCCGTGAACCTGGATGCCGCAGGGCCTCCTCTTGTAGCCGGCGATACTGTTCACTATACATATACTATAACGCCAACGGCAGGTGATACTGATGCTACGAACAATACACTGGTGATAGTTGACACCGTTTTGGCCGCATTTGACCCCAACCATATCTCCGTGTCTCCGCAAGGTTATATTATGGCAGGCACCCAACTGACATACGATATAGAATTTGAGAACGTTGGGAATGCCCCCGCCAAAAATGTTTACGTGCTGGACTCACTGCCCGACCAGGTGGATGTGAACAGCCTGCGCATGGTAAGCGCCAGCAATGAGATGATGATCTCTATGCTGCATAATGGCCCGCACAACGTGGTTAAGTTCGAGTTCCCTAATATCAATCTAAAGGACAGTGTGCATTTCCCGCACGACTGTACCGGTATGTTCACTTACACTATCAAGACTAAGACAGGGCTGCCATTTGGTACTACTATCGACAACAGGGCGGGCATCTACTTCGATAATAACGCTGTAGTAATGACCAATACCGTACGGAACATAATAGGTTTCCCAACGCAAGTGAACGGGATTGGTAGCGATAAGGCAGTGCAGATATATCCTAACCCGGCGAGCACCGAACTGACCATTAAGACGGCAAACAATACTTACACATCATTCACCATCTCAAACAATATAGGCCAGGTAATGCTCCAGCAGGACATCACAAATGCACAAACAAAAGTGAATGTAAAGAACCTGCCTGCAGGTATGTACTTTATAAACCTTGTAGGTGCCAACGGAAATGAAGTGCGGAGGTTTATGAAGATGTAAGAAGGGTATTGAATACCTCTGAATATATAGAGAGCGGGTAGCACGGAGGCTGCCCGCTTTTTTTATAGAGAAAAATAGTCCCTTTAGGGCTTATCTTTGCAGCCCAAATGTTACGAATAGGAAAAATAGTGGCCACGCATGGCCTCACTGGTTCAGTGATCATGACGCATATAATCGGCCATTCAAAATGGCTGAAGAAAGAGGACATATTGTTCGTGGAGATGAATAAGGACAGCCGGATACCTTTCTTTATTACCGAGCTGAAGGCACCGAAGGAAGGAGAATACGTGCTGAACTTCGAGGATACAAAGACAGTAGAAGCTGCGCGCAAGCTGGTTGGCAAGCATGTGTACGTAAACGAAGATGTGCTGGCAAAGCACGCTACCGATTCACCACTGCTCTGGATAGGCTTCAAGGTAATAGACAAAACCGGTGGTGACCTTGGCCCGATAGAAGATATCATGCAAACTGCTTCCCAATGGCTGGCAAAGCTTACTTATAAAGGCAAGGAAGTGTTGCTGCCGCTCATTGAGCAGACCATTGAAGGGGTAGACCTGAAAAAGAAGATCCTCCATATGGACCTGCCCGACGGCCTGCTGGAAGTATATTTAGGATAGTGGAAGGACTTACGACTTTCTACTTAAGACTTACGACTGAAGAAAATGAGAATAGACATCATAACCGTATTGCCGGAGCTCCTGTTAAGCCCCTTTAGCCACTCTATCATGAAGAGGGCACAGGCCAGGGGCTTGCTGGAAGTGCATACCCACAACCTGCGCGACCATACCCCCTATAAGCAGGGGCAGGTAGATGATTACCAGTTTGGCGGTGGGGCAGGTATGGTCATGATGCCGGAGCCATTAGCTATACTCATAGAAAAGCTACAGGCCGACAGAAAATACGATGAAATAATATATATGACCCCGGACGGCAAACTCTTCGACCAGAAAATGGCCAATAAGCTCTCATTGAAGGGAAATATTATGATCATTTGTGGGCATTATAAGGGTATCGATGAGCGCATCAGGGAGCATTTTGTCACCATGGAGATATCCATTGGTGACTATGTGCTGAGCGGGGGAGAACTGGCCGCCGCAGTGGTGGTAGATGCTATAGGCAGGCTGTTGCCGGGAGTACTCAACGACGAAACCTCGGCCCTCTTCGATTCCTTCCAGGACGGGCTGTTGGCCCCGCCCGTGTACACCCGCCCCGCTGATTTCAGGGGCTGGAAAGTGCCCGATATCCTGCTTTGCGGCGACCCTAAAAAGGTAGAGGCATGGCGCCACGAGGAGTCGCTGAAGCGCACCGAAGAGCGGCGCCCCGGCCTGCTGGAAGATGATGGCAAAGAATAAGCCAGAAATATTTTTGTTATCACAACATTTTACCTTAATTTTGCCCTCCCAAAACAATAGTAAACAATGGAAGCTTTAGCTTTTGTACACGAGCAACTGACAGGTAAGAAGGAATTCCCGAAGTTTAAAGCGGGTGATAATATTACCGTTAATTATAAGATCATTGAAGGTGCTAAGGAACGTATCCAGTCTTTCAAAGGCGATTGCCTGAAACGCCAGGGCCGCGGTTTTACCCAGACCTTCACCGTGCGTAAGATGAGTGATGGCATAGGCGTTGAGCGTCTGTTCCCTTTATTCTCGCCAAACATCGAGTCTATCGTACTGAACAAAGCAGGCCGTGTTCGCCGTGCTAAACTGTTCTACCTGCGCACACGTAGCGGTAAGTCTGCACGTATCAAAGAAAAGAAGCAAATACACCACGCATAATATTTTCTGTTTACAGGATATAAAAAAGTACCGCGATATCGCGGTACTTTTTTTAGTATACAGTTATTCCGCTCAAAGAAAAGCCCCCTCGGTTAACCGAAGGGGCTCTTTAGTTTACATAGTCCCCGCCTTAAGGCCGGGAGGTGGTATTTAATTAGACATGTTCTTTATCAGTTTGGATGGGCTCTTCAGCCAATCTATATTTTGCAGCTGCAGGCTGAAGACAATGCTGTTCTGTAATACTTTGCCGCCATACATGCTCTTCGCATACTCACGGAAGTCTTTGCTCATTACCAGTGGCAAATATACTTTTACAATGTCATAAAACAAATGAGCTTCCACCCCTCCGTCAAAAATAAATTTATTGCCGCTGGGGTTTTGCTGGGTAGCATTGGCATAAGTGCCTGCATCCAGGAACAGGCGTATGTAGGGTATCTTCGGGATGTCGCTCTCCAGGTTCACTGCTGCCAGCCAGTTGTCATTGCGGCCTATAGGGCTTGAATATTGTGGGGTAGGTACTTTAAAGCCACCCTCGCGGGTTGATACCTGGTGTGCTGCAAAGCCTGTTTGTTCGCTGCGGCCTATATAGGTGTCATCATACAGGTAATCATTGCTGCCTGTATAGGTACTGTTCAGGTAGTACCTGCTTGCTACTGCGGGGTTATTGGCCAGGTCAAAGAACTTGCCGAAGTAGCCCCTTACGTACAGCGCCTTGTGCTTCACCATGTAGTCTATACGCAGGTGTCCCTCAATATTTATCTTGGCAAAATCTGCACCCAGCTGGCCTTCCACGCTATAGTCGAAAGGATTGAAGGTGCGGCTGTTGTCGTGCTTGTAGTTTAGGAGTCCGTATACTTTTTGCTGACTGCCCATGCCTGGCTTATACAGGCTGTCTGCAGGGTCCAGGTTGAAGTTGAATACGTCTTCGTGTATGCCATAGCCTTTCAGGGTAAGCGTGCGCGTTACCGGGCTGCGCAGGTCATGCTCATCAAAGGTGAAGTGTAGTGACGGTGCAACTTTAATATAGCGTGCGTATAGCGGATTAGCTATATTCTGGCTGGTTGTGTTGTAGTCAAAGCTCTTGCATTCTGCCTGCAGCGTTATGTCCTTGAACAGGCCATGCGTATACCATATATAGCTCATTGTACCTGTACCGGTAAACTGTCCCGACTTAAAGCCATACATAGGCGCCAGTGCATAGCGGAACCTGTTCTCGGGTACGGTAATGTTGTGGAATAGTAGTCCTAGCTGGAAGCCATCATAGTTGTTAACCCCAATGGCCGGCGCTATGAATATCTTCTCCTTATAGGCCCTGTTAAGCCCGGCAAATGCTGCCAGCTTTATGCCTTTGTGGTTGCTGTTGTTCGCTCTTTTTATATCGGGTATATCGTTGGCCACTTTTATAGTTGTCCAGTTGGTAGCGGGTACTGTTACTGTAGTACTGCCTGTAAAAGGCTGCGACCATCCGCTGGCTACCAGGCTGTCTTTTATATAGGCGTCTATCCGCACAGGCGCATTCACACCGCTCTTATTGCGCACGGTCACTTCTGTATTGCCATTGTTCTTGCGTATGCCCCGTAATGCATAGTCTATTCGCTTATCGGTATTCAGTATGTCTTTAAAGAACCAATCCAGCGATTTATCACTGTGTTTTTGCATTATGTCGCGGAGGTCTTCGGGGTAAGGGTGTTTGTACTGCCATGTGTTATAGTACTCGTGCATGCCACTTTCAAAGTTGTCCTCACCCATATATTGCTCCAGCCATTTCAACATCAGCCCTGTTTTAAAATATACATCGCCGCCGTAGTTCAGGTTGGTAAAGTTGGTTGAGGTCTGCTCAATTGCCTGGTCGGTGCGTACCGATGCTTCTTCGTAATACAGCTGGTCTTCAAGATCGCTGCTTAGGTTTATGCCCAAGCCCTTAGCTTTGGTCTTTATTGTTTCCTTGCCTATTGCATCCACCGTTTTGTGCTCGTAAAAAGTATTGATGCCCTCGTCCATCCAAGCGTGGTCGCGCTCATTGGTGGCCAGTATACCCTGGAACCAATTGTGCCCCGCTTCATGTACCACTACCGTTTGCAATGCCGAGGATGCGTCCCTGTCGATGATAGTAACAGTAGGGTATTCCATACCACCACCTGCATGCATATCACCTTCCACTGCTTTCATGGTCATGTAGGGGTAAGTGCCTACGTACTTGCCGTAGTGGTGCACGGTTGCCTTCAGGTAGTCAGTGCCCTTCAGCCAGTTCTTTTTGCTCTCGGGCAGGAAGGCAGTGTATAGCAACACCCCCGTTCTTCTTTCCGCTATATAGGCTGTGTCTTTTCTTACTATCCAGCGCTTGTCCGCAAACCACGCAAAGTCATGTATATTATTCTCATGGTAGTGTAGGGTCTTCATTTCATCGCTGCTGGCCGGCCAGCTTTTTTTATACAGGGTATCGCTGGGCAGCGGGAGCCCGGCAAGGCTGTCCAGCCATTTCACTTCTGCTGCATCATTACAGTTGCCGGTGGCCATTACAATGTAGTTCTTAGGCAAGGTTATCGTCACGTCATAAACACCCACCTCGCTATAAAATTCCCCCTGGTCCAGGTAGGGTATGGGGTGCCAGCCTTTACGGTCGTACACCGCCGGCTTGGGGAACCATTGCGATATAAAGTAAGCCTGTTTGGTATGTCCCAGCCTCGAAAATTCTTTAGGTATCTTAACCCGGAATGGGGTAGTAAGGTGGATGCGACCACCGGGCAGCAATGGTTTCAGCAGGTCTATGCGCGCTACATCAGGCATCATTTCGGTGTAGTGGTATTCTACGTTCTGCCCTTCGATTGTGAACTGCAGGCTGTCCATATAACCGCGGTCTTTTGCTTTTGCGTAATAGAAATCGGTCTTGCCGTTCTGTACCTGCTGCTCTGCAAAGGGAGTATGATCGTGCTCATAAGCATTTGGCCATAGATGCACATAAATATACAGCAGTGTATCGGGCGAGCTGTTTGTATAATCCAGCTCTTCGTAGCCATGCAGGAAGTGGTGCTTATCATCCAGGGTCACCTCCAGTTTGGTATCTACATGTTGCTGCCAATAGGGCCCGGCAATCATCTTGTCGCCTATAAATATTGATAGCAATAATATAAGTGCGTATTTCATCATGCGAATGTAAGGAAAAGCCTTAAACGCTTTCCGGCCAAATATTTAGCTATGTTTATTTAATTTTTCATCGTAGCTTGTGAACGCTTTCTAGCAATATACCTCTTAAAAATTGTGTTATGAACCTGTTTGTAGGTAATCTAAGCCCTGAAACAAGCGAAAGTAGTTTAAGGAACTTATTTAAAGAGTTTGGTGAGATCGTATCTGTGAAGATCATTATCGATGCGGCCACAGGCTTACCCAAAGGATTCGGCTTTGTAGAGATGGCCGATAAATTCCATTCTTACGATGCTGTTGACAACCTGGATATGACCTTTTTTGAGGGCAGCATTATCTCGGTAAAAGAAGCTAAACAGAACAGCAAGTCCGGTGGTGGCGGCGGCAACCGTTTTGGCGGCGGTGGTGGTGGTAACCGTTTCGGCGGTGGTAGTGGCGGCAATCGCTTTGGCGGTGGCGGCGGTGGTAACCGCAGCGGTGGCAGCAGCAGTGGTGGTGGCGGTGGTAATCGCTACAGCGGCGGCGGCAGCAGGCCAAGCAGCGGCTTCAATAAACCGAGCGGAGGTTTCAACAAGCCTTTCAATTCGCAATAGTTTTTTACTGTACATATTTTTGATGATAGTGTCAGCCCAATGGGTGTGACACTATTTTTTTTGCCAGTACTTTTCATACAATGGCTTCCGCCTGGGTCGGGACGGGTATGGATTGACTATGCAGGTAGAACTATGATTCGCTTGATTTTAAAGATTATCATGTTTGCCGGCGACTGTGCAATGACTATACATTGACTATGCTCTTGCCGCGATGACATAGTGGGATAAACAAGCGGCTAAGGCATAAAATAAAAAGCATCCCGCAAATAGTTTGCGGGATGCTTTTTTATTTCGTTTTCTTAATTTGTTATTACACAGCTTGTGCCTTCAACAGGTTTCTCGTAGCTGGTACACCAGTTCTTTGCATCTTTCTTAGAACGGTATATACCCGACAGATGTTCTGTCTCGATATTCATGTATGTGCAGGTACATACGTACTGCCTCTTCTGGCATGAGCTAAGGGAGGCTACACATATGCAGCTCGCTATTCCGGCTATTATCAGTTTTTTCATAAACATGGGGGCAATTATGTGATCGAACACACAATATAAATAATAAAAATTAAAACAAAAAGAGCCGGTTTTATTATTATTTCTGCAGGATAGCGTGCAATGAGCCATGGTAGCGGGGTTATTTGTCCGTATTTTTTACCGGTCATTTACCTGTTTTTCCGCAGGCACCATGTGGTCATGCAGCGCATGTCCTGTACATTGGTGGTCTTTATGGGCTCAAATAATTCTGCCCCCAGTTCTTTGGTGTATTGCAGCAGCGCCTGCTCGTCTGCAAGATACCTGTCGCTGCCATCAGGCAGGTGAAAGCGCCCGTTGCCAATATCCTTTATCAAAAACTCGATGCCGATGCTTGAGGCCAGCCTTGTAAACAGGAAGCCGCCGGGTTTTAGCACCCTCCATAGGCTATGCAGCATTTTTTCAAAATGCTGTTTGTTCTTAGCAAAGTGCAGTACCGCGCTGCAAACGACAAGATCAAAGCTCGAATCCTTATAAGGCAGGTCTTCTACCGGCGCCTGTACAAAATTCTCAAGGGGGTTAGTGGGTGCCAGTTGCTGCGATAGCTCCTTGATCGCCGCTATGCTGTCTGCCTTTTGATCGGCCCCGGATACCTCATAGCCATTGCGCAAAAAATAAACCATGTTCCTGCCGGTACCACAACCTGCATCCAATACCGACTTGCAATTATCAAATCGACCCTTCAGCAATTGATCAAAAAGGTAGATGTCTATATCACCGAATGTTTCCTTTAGCGTATTCTTCATCTCGCTGTTAAGGTAAGAAAAGTACAGGTAGCAAACTTGCATCGCAAAAAAGGGGTAATGATCCACCCAAAAATCCCCCATTTGCTATTATCCTTGTCCCTCTTTTTTTACGTCTACACTATAGCAGGTGCTGTATCCACCTGCCGCAACCTCTTGTTTAACACTAAATCAAATTAAAATGAAGAAACTATTTCTACGCTTTACGGCCTTATTAATTATTTCAGCCACAGCCACTTACGGACAAACAACATTGCCTTACTATACCGGTTTCGACAATGCCGCCCAGCAGGCAGGCTGGCAGGAGTTCAGAAAAGGTGTCACTTCGGTTTCTCACTGGTCGATAGGAGCGATCGGGCACTCCGCCCCAAACCAGCTGTCGCACGACTATCCTGTGGGCGGCTCGGCTACCGACACGGTTATCGACTGGTACGTATCGCCCCCGTTCCACTTTTATGGCGGCGGACATATAGATTCGCTCCAGGTCAATCTATTTTCGATCACCGGCAATCATACTGCCGCCGACCAGTGCCAGCTATACCTGCTCGCAGGCTCCCCCGATCCTGACCTCGCCGATTCTATGACCTTACTGGCCGATCTGACAGCTATGGCTTCAAGTGCCAACGTATGGGTAGACACAGGCAGTTTCCTCATACCGCCGACACAGGGTAGCAGCTATATAGCTATTAAGTACCGCGCCACTAATGACTGGTTTGTGCCCAATCTCGACGACATACACCTCAGCGGCGATACCGCGACATCGGTGAGAAGTAACACACCTGAAGATGATAAGATATCATTATTTCCCAACCCGGCTTCGCAAACCATCAGCCTCAGCCTTCCTGACAGTAAATTGCGTACCCTTATTTTAACCGATGTATACGGCCGCTGTATCAGGAAAATGAAAGCCGGCAAAACAGAAGCCTCACTCGACATTTCGGGGCTGGCTAAAGGGGCATACTGCATTACCGTAGTGCAGGATGGCAAGACGATCAAGGCCATGAACTGGATAAAGAACTAGGCATTTATATCGCAAAGATTCCCGGACAATATCGCAAAGATTCCCGGACACGAGCCCATGAGCGGCTCGTGTTTTTATTGCACTACCATAAAACCGCTGGTTTTTTATATTTTCACTGTTACGAACTATGGGTAAAGGACGTTTAGAAGCATTCAGCGACGGTGTTATAGCCATTATCATAACTATTATGATACTGGAGCTTAAATTGCCACATGGCGATAGCCTGGAGGCATTGAAGGAAGTGCTGCCCGCATTTATGTGCTATATCCTCAGCTTCATGTACATCGGCATCTACTGGAATAACCATCACCACATGATGCACGCGGTAACATCAATAAACGGCTCTGTACTTTGGGCTAATCTCAACCTGTTGTTCTGGCTTTCACTTGTGCCCTTCACTACCAACTGGATGGGCGAGAACCATTTCAGTAAAATTCCCGTTGCACTTTATGGCATCATACTGCTTATGAATGCGATCTCCTACACCATACTTAGTGCACTGTTGATAAAACACTCCGGCAAAAATTCCCTGTTAGCACAGGCCACGGGCAACGATGCTAAAGGCAAACTTTCACTGGCATTATATGTGCTTGCAATAATAATGGCCTTCTTTTATACAGGCTTAAGCCTGGCATTATATACCACTGTGGCTATCATTTGGTTCATCCCTGACAGGAGAATAGAGAGGAAGGCCACTGATATGCATTAAAAGAAAAACACAAGAACATGGTCCTTGTGTTTTTTATAAAAGTGTCTTAAAGCCTATTGTCCTGCACCATCAGCCTGCGCTCTTGCTACTGCGTAATTACCTACTTTCGTTCCTGCTTCCAGGCCCTTTACACAGTCACTGCTAAAGTGAATGCCTGCTACAACCCTCGATTTCGAGGCTTCCTGTGCCATAGCTGCATAATCGCTTGCTCTTTCCGGCACCAGGTAGCTTAATATAGTAGCCGCCGCGGCGCTGAAGGTAGAGTGCCCGGAAATGTAAGAGGGGAAATTAGGAAGGCCGGTAAGTGTTTTTATATCCGGGTTTAGCTGGCATGGCCTTGGGTTGCAGTACTGGTACTTTGTGCCCCAGCATACTATGGCTGCATCCATCATGCTCATATTCAGCAGTGCCATATTGCGTGCCCATTTTACCTCGCTCAGGTTCTTCTTTATAAAGTCTTCCGCAGCAATGGCATCCCAATGGCCGGGTGGGGTATAGGTGCTTACTCCGTCCGCCCAGAATTGGGTGATCCTTATATTTTCGGCAGTTGGTTTTTTAGTGTAGCTATATACCTCTTCTGTTTCCTGTTTCATTTGCGTGCTCGTTGTGGATGGCGGCGGCCCGGGACGTAAGGACACTGCAGTGGCCGAATCGAACAGGAATGCTTTTACTTTTCCGAATAAGGGTAGCATGGGTGGGCGTTTGGGCGATTCCTGGCTATACCATGGTATCTCTCCCGCAGCTTTCGCCATTTCTTCCAGCGCATCCCAGTCGGCCTGTGTGCCTACGGCCTTGCCCGCATTATCTGCCTTGGCCCTGGCTATAAATACCTGTGCTATTTGCCTGCCCAGTGCTTCGCCCGCCACTATATCGCTTCTTGTAGCGGCTCCGGCCATTATGGTAGCCGTTTCCTGTTCTTCAGCTTTTAGCTGTATAGCACCCACCTCGGTAGGGAACAAAAGCTTCATCATCTCGGCAGTTACCCCTGCCAGTACTGCAGCTTCCGATGGGTAAGACGGCAGGTCCGTTTCTGAGGCCAGCACCTGTACACCCGGGTCCGTTTTGTGCGGCGCAGGCCTGTTGTACAGCTTTTTGTAATGCCAGCATGCCACAAGTGCATCGTATTGTGCTGCGCTTATGTAGGCATATGCCCTTGCCGCATATGGCGGGTTTGAGAAGGGGAACAATGGGTATGCAAATGGGTTTGCCGAATTAGGTATCGGGTAGCTGCCGTCCGCGTTTTGATAAGGCGGCAGGTTATACTTGGCCACCAGCTCGCGCATTATCTCATTCCACCTCAGCACACCCCCGGCGCTCCAGTATTTTATTTTATCTTTCTGGTCTTCGCTCAGGCTGCTTTGATAGCCTTTTATTTCGTTTATCTCGCCTATATATCCGCTTGTTGTTACTGCGGCGGGTGCTGCCACTGCAAAGGTATCAGGCCGCGTCAGTAAAACTGTTTTCCATGTCCCGGCATTGATGTCGGTACTGGTCGGGCTTAGTGCAGGGATGTCCTGCGTCCTTTGATGAATATCTTTTTTGCAGGCAACCAATATGGCTGATAATGCCGCAAAGGAAAGTATCTTATGTAAAGTTGATCTGTTCATGTCTTGTTATTTTTTGTTTGCTTATTGATTGCCCAGGGGATTGTCTACATTCTTGTCCCCTGCAAAATCGAAGATGTAGAATGCGCCGATATTAAAGCTCAGTGCCTGTCCTACATTACGCCCGCTTTGCACATAATTGCCTCCGCCGGTCAGGGAAAGTCCTGCCACCCATGGCAGGTCATATTTGGCATTTACACCCATCACCAGGGCATTCATTTTATTGCTGGGGAAGGGCATATCATTTCTGCGTATGTCAAAACCACCCAGTGTATGCATATCTGTTACTACAGCTTCCGCTATCAGCCTGTTGCTCCTGTATCCCGCGCGTACGCTCCATGTAGCCACATTGGGCATTTGTACTTCGTTGCTCAGAATAAGTTCCGTCGTGTAATAGGCCGTCCTGTTTATCTTAATATTGCCTCTGTATGTATAAGTACCGGTACCTGTAATAAAGACCGATCCGTACTGGTAATCTACCATCAGTCTGCCGGATAGTGTTTTGCTATGCAGACCAATTGACATCGGGAGGAAATCCGGCGTGTACTTAGACAGCGGAACAGAGCCACCACCCAATGCATATACCGATAACACACTCTTGCCCATTTTTGCTTCCACGGGCATATATTTTATCCACAGGCTCAGGTCTTGTATCCCCTTCATGCCATGCAGTGTCCCGGCATTTGCCTTTGTCTGTATGTAAGGCACGCCAAACAGGACATTCAGTCTTTTACTCACACCATAATTGCCCATTATGCTGTACATGCTCGTGGAAACTGTACCAATATTGGCGTTATCCCGTTTCAGGGTACCTTCCCAGTAGTTCTTCCAGCTGCTATGGCCATACATTAAGCCTACGCAGAAGTTATTCTTTCCCATCATGATCGCATCCTGGTCAGTTTGCGCTGTAGATGTGTTTACCCCTATAAACAGGCTGACTATTGCCAGTATCAGCCTGTGTGGTGATTTAGATTCTTTCATTTTTATCTGTTAGTTGATTTACAAGTGCTAAAATAGTATTTATTGTTAACACGGGTACTGTTTTATATCTTATTTGCTAATACAATGCAGGGATCGCTGCCTGTTTAAGGTGCATGGGCGGTTTTTGTGCAAGGTTTCTTGCAAATAGTGCAATCCGCATTGTCCTTTATGTGTTAATTTGGGAACGATGCAGATCCCTGTTCATAAAATTAAAGACCCGGCTGTTTTCATCAAATGGCGCGATATGGTCATTGATAAGAACGACCATGAATCGGCGCACCGTCACGATTATTTCCAATTGATGATGCTGGAAGAGGCAAAAGGAACTCATGAGATCGATTTCCGGGATTACACAGCGCGAAACGAAAGCTTCCATTTTGTGGGCAAGGGCAGGGTACACAAAGTGGACTTTGACGAAAATGTGAAAGTATCTGTGATACTCTTTCCTGAAGAAATATTCAGTTCGTCTCCCCAGGACCTCAAATTATTGGCTTCTTTCGATTTCTTCAATACCGAAGCGCTCCCGGTTTTGGAATTGGAGCATGAGGATTTTATGGCTTGCCGGGAAATAATGATGCAACTAGGCTCGTCTTTGAAGGGCGATAACTTCGACGTCAGTAAGTATCTTCTGTTTGCCCTGCTGTCCAGAATAAGGGAATTTTACGCCGGGGCCACCGGCCGGGAAAGGGTCAGCACCGGTGCTGATGAAATAGTGCTTTTTAACCGCCTCTTGCAACAGCATGCCAAAGAGTGGAATACGATCGATCCGTTTTTGAATGAAGGCAACATCACAGCTTCAAGACTAAACGCCCTGTGCAAAAAGAACTACGGCAAAACCGCGATGCAGCTTTTGCACGAAAGAAAACTGCTGGAAGCCAAGCGCCTGCTTGTTTATACCGACAAGCAAATTAAAGAGGTAGCATACGACTGCGGATTTGAGGATGTAGCCTATTTCAACAGGTTTTTCAAGCGGTACACAGGTACTACACCTAATGCCTTCAGGAAAGAACACTAATGTGCAACTAATAGCTGCGTTTGTCCAATTTTAAGGGTAATGCCCTTGCTATTTTTGTATCAACATAAAAACACTATTATGAGAACATATTTAGCTTGTCTCGTCCTTCTGCTCCTGCCTGCTATGGCAAATGCACAATTTCAGGTTTGCAATTCCTCAACTACCAAAAATTTGAACGATGTTCATTTTGTGAATGTTTCAACAGGCATAGCCGTCGGCGATTCGGGTACCATTTTACGCAGCACGGATGGTGGACTGAACTGGACCACCGTGCTGAGTATTTATTCTATAACGTTCAGCAAAGTTGATTTTTTTGATGCCCTCAATGGCATCGCCGTTGGCAGCTCTGTTTTTACCACCGCTGACGGGGGACTCAATTGGGTGGAACGTATACATGGCAGTGTTTGGGCTGATGAATTCTTTGACATAGCTATCCTTAATGATTCTTCCTGTGTGGTTAGCGGACTGTCCGCTGCCGTGCTCAGGTCAACCGACAAAGGGGCCAGTTGGGACACACTCGTAGGCCAGGGGCCCGGCGGGGAATTTGGCAATTTGAGTTTTGTAAATGACACCCTGGGTTTTTCATGTACTGCATGGGGCGGCTTGACAACAAAGATATTGGTAACTACTAATGGCGGGGCAAGCTGGGATACGATCGTAAACCAGGGTAATTTCACCGAAAGTGTCCTTGAGGATATGGATTTTGTAGACAAGCAGACAGGTTTCCAGTGCGGCTGGTACAATGGCTATTTTGCCAAAACTACTGATGGCGGACAGCACTGGAATGATGTGCACTTTACAGATAGCACTACATCCGGCCAGATGCTGGATATGGATATACATGCCGGCCGACCCAATGCTTACTACGCAAGCGGCTGGTACGGCACCATTCTTAAATCAATAGATGGCGGCGACAACTGGAGCAGCATTCCCAATCCCGCAGGTAGTTCCACAAATCTCTATGGCATTTATTTCCTCAACGATACACTAGGCTGGGTTGTTGGTTCACATGGCATCATCATGAGGACACAAAACGGTGGAGGCATAAACCTGGGGAATAATGATGTACTAAAAAGTGCGGGCATAAGCTTATTCCCCAACCCTGTGTCAAACACACTCAACATCAATTTTGAAAACGCGATGGCATCGCCTGTCAACATGCAGCTGATAGATATGTTGGGTAAGATGGTAATGCAAAAGGAACTCTCGGAAAAGAATAACAAGATATCGTTGGATCATATTCCACAAGGCCAGTACTTGCTCCGATGCACAGGCAAAAACAATACTGCTTCTTTTAAGGTCTTTGTGAAATAGCAAGCTAGTGTTTGTATAGTTTGAGTCTGTAGCCCTGCTTACCCGGGCTGCAGACTTTTCAGTTTATAGCTTGTTTGTAATATAAGCAAGAGTGCATTGTACGGTCTGTTCCTTGCCAAGAAGCCACCCCATGCGTATCCTGAATTGCGTGGGATCACTTGTTAGCGACGAACGCATCTATTACATTTGGTTATGAACATTAGCGATTTTTATTGGCACGACTCAATTATTAGAAATATCAATGTAGATAGAACAAACCCGGGCAATGTTGATACAGTTCTTTTTGAGATTCAATGGTACGATACGGACGAGATCAGCAATGTTATATTCCAAAATGTTTATTGGGCCGACCTGGCTTTGATATTTGCAAACATGGGTAAGGAAACAATATCTGACATTACAATTGCAAATGAGGACGATCCGGATCTAGTGGAGTGTCAGAGGATATGGGGTATGCATCTCAATTTTAAATTAAACTGTTATGTTATGAACACACATTTCGGAAGCAAAATAAAAATCATTGCTCAGGACTTTACAGTGGCTCCATCCTAGGAAATTGCAGGAAGGGACATCGTTTCTTTCTTGTGCCTAACATTCAGGGTAAAAAGCCTTTATTGACCCGGGATTGTTGTTAGGGAAGTTTCGACTTCACCGTTCCGTTAGCCAATCTTCAAGCTCCACACCTATCAACTTGTCAGGCTATCAACTATATTTGCATCACAATTGCCCAAAAACATGCAACGCGACACCCTCATATTTGACCTCATTAATGAAGAGCTGGAACGCCAGCGCCGTGGACTGGAACTGATAGCCAGTGAGAACTTTACCAGCATGCAGGTAATGCAGGCCATGGGCAATGTGATGAGCAACAAGTATGCAGAGGGCTATCCCGGCAGGCGCTATTATGGCGGCTGCGAGGTAGTGGATAAAAGCGAGCAACTGGCTATCGACAGGGCTAAAGAGATATTTGGTGTTACTTACGCCAATGTGCAGCCCCACAGTGGTGCACAGGCCAATTCGGCAGTAATGCTGGCATGTCTCCATCCCGGCGATACCATCCTTGGTCTCGACCTGAGTATGGGCGGGCACCTTACACATGGTTCCCCGGTCAATTTTTCGGGTAAGCTGTATAATGCCGTACACTACGGGGTAGTAAAAGAAACAGGCCTTGTGGATTATGACAGCATGGAGCGCCGGGCTAAGGAACACAAACCCAAGCTGCTTATTTGCGGTGCGAGTGCTTACAGTCGCGACTGGGATTATGCACGTATCCGCCAAATAGCGGATAGTGTGGGGGCATTGGTTATGGCCGATATCGCGCATCCTGCGGGCCTGATTGCCAAGGGTTTGCTTAGCAGCCCCTTCGATCACTGTCATTTTGTAACCTCTACCACCCATAAAACCCTGCGTGGCCCGCGCGGTGGTATCATCCTCATGAAGAACGATTTCGAGAACCCATGGGGCATCACAGGTCCCAAAGGCGAGATCAGGCTCATGAGCTCTTTGATCGACCTGGCCGTTTTCCCCGGTACACAAGGAGGCCCGCTGGAGCATGTAATTGCAGCCAAAGCAGTATCCTTCTTCGAGATCATGCAGGATGAATTTATGGATTATGGAAAGCAGGTTATCAGCAATTCACAAGCCTTATCTAAAGCTTTTGTTGAGAAAGGTTATGACATCGTTTCAGGCGGCACCGATAACCACCTGATGCTTATCGATCTCCGCAATAAGAACATCAGCGGCAAGAAAGCAGAGAACAGCCTGGTACATGCCGACATTACAATAAATAAAAATATGGTGCCGTTTGACGACAAGTCGCCTTTTGTTACCTCCGGTATCAGGATAGGAGTCCCCGCCGTTACCACCCGCGGACTAAAGGAAGATCACATGTCACAGATCGTCAATTGGCTGGACAGGGTACTTATGGCCCCGGACAATGAAGAGGTCGTAAAAGCCGTAAAAGGCGAGGTGAACGACTTCATGGCCGCCTTCCCCCTATATCCCGGCTGGAGCACAAAGGAAACCTCGTTCTAAGGCCGTCGCCCCATAGCACTGTCATCCTGAATGAAATGGAGCGCAGCACGAAAATTGCTGTCATCCTGAGTGCAATGAAGCGCAGCGCAATGAAACGAAGGATCTGCCCGGCATTAGCACTGGGCTAAATCAAGGACAGCCTACTGTATCTAAACGGGCACCTTCACGCTTCCTTAACGCTATTACAAGCAAAAGGGCCTTATTTTTGTAGCAATTGGTTAAGGATGCCGTTTTGGGGAATTAATATAAATTCAGTTTCCAATAAAATAGCATGTGTGCGATAAATATTTCACACTTTTTACTTTTGACTATCTACATTTGAACAAAGAAAGAAAAGGAATAATTATAATGCAATTAAAGCTTCAGTACAAAGCAGCCCTGGTTTTATTGATATTAATGTTGGTCGGTTCTGCTGCGCAGGCGCAGTTCGGTTTATTGCACCGTAAAAAGAAAGTGGCCGATAGCACAAAAAAGGTTTTAAGCATCTACGATATAGATACCCTCGTGCAGGCGATACCTCGCCAGCGCCAGCTTTTCCACGACCGGATAGAGACCGAGATAAAGAAGGCCGACTATTCCGATGGGGTCAAAGACAATTTCATAGAGTTTTCTACCGACGATACCTCCCTCAACCAGATGTATAGCAAGGCTATGCTGGTTGATGTGCCGCACCTGCTCAAAATGATCGAGAATCTTCCCTCTCTTGCAGGTGATGCAACGATAAACAACCAGGAAAAGATACGTTACCTGCAGGCCGTCTATGATATGATGCAGAAGTTCAACCGGGATGTGCGTGTCGACCCATATTACTACCGCAAGCTGGTTACCAACATGCACGACATGATCATTGCCGAGCATGAGAACAAGCTGGAAGACTTCATAAGGGCTAATGCAAATCTTTACTCGCTGGATAACGCTGCTAAAATGCTTGATGGCTATCCGCCCATCAAGTCATACCTGTATGTGGAAATGGGCAAGCAAAATCCCCGACTGATGATCAAAAGGTTGTCTGAATTTGCGAATGAGCCCTTCGCCTGCGATATCATAGCAGCAGCTGCACGTGTAGTGCCTAATGAAGTATTCAATTACGCATCATCAACTAACACAGCCTTACGGGGAGCAGTAAGGCGTTGCATGGACCCGCTGGTACAAACGATCGTAAAGATCACAGATGAATCTGCAGTGCCGCTTAAGTCAATGCCTTTCCTTACTGATATTTATAATAACAGGTTTACCATACGCCAGATCGATAGCATTGCCACCAATGAGGATGCCTACTTCCAAAACCTGGTTAGGCTCAAGCTTTCAGGCGATACGCTGGGTGCTGCATCTTATTCCGATGAGCTGGGCTATCGTGGCCTCAAGTATGTGCGTAACATGAACGATCTGCACGAGGAAAAAGATCCCGTGCGTTTCAGGGGTATCGACGGTTTTTCACCTGAGTCTTTATACTTCCTCATGGTATACGGCCAGGACGAGATATATACGAGTAGCTTCCTCGGCACCTTCAACCGTATGATGCAGCGCATGGCCCCGATGACGGGCGACCAGTTGCTTGATAAAGTTCGCCGCGATCACTTCCGCACATTCATCCGCATGTGCGCAGGCTACAACACACTCGCCACCTTCCTCGCCAGTATGGACGAGGCAAAACGTACCGAAGTAATGACCGATTTTATTTCCGGTCTCGATAAGGGCAAAGACAACGATCTTGAAGATGCGGTTGACGTTGCCGATGCATTTGGTAGTATCAATGACCCAAAGCTGTCTGAATTTCTTGAGAATAAAGTAAAAGAGAACTACGAACGTTCCTATAAAGAACGCAGCAAGAAAGGCGTGATCATCTACGGTCTGCTTGCTACTTTGTTCGATGGCATAAAAACCGCCGGCAACGATGCACAGGCTATTGCAGAGTCCGAAAGGCTTGGCTTGCCACCCATTAACCTGGTTCCGTTCAGGAGCCTGGTAAATGATTCAGGTATTGTATATGCGCAGGCATTCTTCTTCGGCGATGAAGATGGCAAGAATGCCTATAGCAGCTTCCTCGGCAGTTTCAGGGATGGCAAGTGGAAAATAGTGGCCGACAAGTACTGGACAACAATTACTTCGGTAGGCACCCGCAAAGTAGTGATATACGCCAACCTCCCCATACAGGAACCCGGCGATGAAGAAGCACAGAAAGAGCTGGCAAACTACCTCGATGCAAATGGTATTCATCCAAGCTTTATTATCCATCGCGGTCACAGCTATCACCTGCCTATAACTATGGACAGGCTTACCAAGTTCAACAAGATCATCATGCTAGGCTCCTGCGGCGGTTATCATAACCTGTCCATTGTGCTCGATCATTCGCCTGATGCACACATTATATCCTCCAAGCAAACAGGTATGATGAACATCAATGAACCCATAATAAAAGCTATCTTCACTAAGATATTAGCAGGCGAGGATATAAACTGGATCAACATGTGGGCTGAGCTCGATACATACTTTGGTGTAAAAAGTAGGGCAGCCCTCCACGAGAAGTTCACCGATTACGTACCGCCATATAAAAACCTCGGTGCTATATTTATCAAGTCATACCGCAAGCTGTCTATGGAAGAAGAATAGGCTGCTTTGCACAACATCATGAAATATGGCAAAAAAAACTAAGCTCAAAAGTATTCGCACATCTGCCCCCCGCGATGCACGCAAGGAAGATTACAAAGACCACCTTGATAAGATACTGGTAGAGCTCGAGGAGCTGCAGAACCTGCTCTATGCCGAAGGCAAGCACTCCATACTCGTCATCATACAGGGTATGGACGCCAGCGGTAAAGATGGCCTTACTCGTGACGTCTTCACCAGCATGAACCCGCAAGGCGTTAACGTCTACTCCTTCAAAGAACCAACACCGCAAGAGCTGTCTCACGATTTCCTTTGGCGCGTACATAAGCAGGTGCCGGCAAAAGGCATGATAGAAGTATTCAACCGCTCACACTACGAAGATATACTCGTAACCCGTGTGCACCGTATGATAGACGATAAGCTGGCTAAAAGCCGGATGATAGCTATCAACGATTTCGAGCGCATGCTGGTCAACCACAACAATACCCACATCCTGAAATTCTACCTCCACATCTCGCACGATGAGCAGATGAAAAGGCTCGAAGAGCGAATGGAGAAACCACAAAAGATGTGGAAGTACAACGCAGATGATCTTGTTGAGTCAGCGCTCTGGAGCGAATACCAAAAGTACTATGAAGAAATGATAGACAACTGCAACGAGATACCCTGGCAGGTAATCCCCGCCGACCAGAACTGGTACAAGTCATATCTCGTAGCCAAGTCCCTCCGCGACCTTATGAAGTCCCTGAAGATGAAATACCCCGGCATGAAAAAAGTAAAGAAACTTTAAGCTGAATAGACTCCTGTCACCCAGGGCCGCGTCGAAGGGTGACATCGCCAAATCGAGGCGCAACCAATCAACAAGTAAACTAGTCAACCAATCAACGAAGAAACCCAAGTATATACCCATTTGCCACATCAGCCTTCTCCCACTGCAGGAAGTGGCCGCATTGTGGTATCATATGTAGCCTGGCATTAGGCATCTCTGCGGTGCCCGTCTCGGCTATCTTCCTGGTCGTAACAGGGTGCAGCAACTTGTTAGGTATCAGCGCATCCCGCTCGCCATACATCACCAGCGTAGGCTGCTTTATCGTATGCAGCCTATCGAACACCGGCTCGTTCAGCATACCCGCTATGCAAGCATCTATCATCTTGCGGTACACATTTGGCTTGTAGGTCTTCATAATGGCAGCCAGGTCGCGTATCATGTCCTCGCCCTGTGTGGGCGAGTTGTAAAAGCTGTTTTGCACCGCCTGCCTCAGGCTGTTCTCCTCTGTCGAGAACAGGTCGAAGAACTGGATGGCCCTTTTGTAAATGTCTTTCTCCACCGTAGTAAAGGTCTCAAAGCCCGCCGGCGCGCTCAGCACCAGCTTTTCCGCACATTTGGGGTGATTCAGCAGGGTAGTAAGCGCTATCTGCCCGCCCATCGAGTGGCCCACCAGGCACACATTCTTCAGTCCCAGCTTTTGCACCAGCTCATTCACCACCTCCGCAAAGAACGACATACTATAAGTATACTCCCCCTTGTCCGACAGGCCATTACCCGGCAGGTCTAAGGCTATGCAGCGGTGGTGGTTCTTTAGCCCTTCTATGTTCTTCCTCCAGCTGAGTGCATATGTCGCCAGCCCGTGTATGAATACCAGTGTTTTAGGCCCTGTACCCTCGTCTACATAGGCTATGTTACAGCCATTGCTCAGCTTTGTATTATGTATAGTGTACGGGTAATTTATTGTTGCGTTCATCTTATCTAGTGTGCTCTATTTTCCACAAACCCTTTTCCTGTGCAGGTTTTTCCCCAGCTGTTATGTGGTGCCGCGCTTGTTTTAACTATGCTAAAATATCTTTTCTTTTCCAGCCAATCACAATCTATTTTATCCATCTCATTTATATCCATGCATAACGAATACATCCATATCGCCCTCTGTACATACATCTATGGAGCTGGTTTTCTTTAACAAAAATTTCCCCGCTCTCCGCTCCCTTTCCCGCTCCCGGCTGCGCCGCTGGCACGTTCTTTTTTACTTATCCTGTACAAACGCGTTTAGATTGAACCCATATCACCAACGAAACAAACATCATGAGAACCAAATCTTGTTAAACAAAACCCTCACCAGGGAAAACTATTTGTAACTAAAAACACGTGTCCAATGGAAGACAAAAACAGGAAGCCCGGTACGCCTCAGGCAGGCAAAGGGCAAGGAAACCGAAGCGGGCAAGATTCAAATCTTGACAAGAACCGCAACCAGGATACTTCGAAAGGTACTAACCGTAAAGTTGCTGCCGACCAGGATAGCGAACTGGACCGTACCGATGAAAATGAAGTGCCTGACACAAGCAAACAGGAAGAGCGCAACCAGGACAAGAACCTCAAACGCTAACCTGATCTTTAACTAAGAAAAATAAACAAAACCTGTACAGGTATAAAACATAACCTGTCATCTGGAAAAATCAGTTTTCAGTTGTGTGTGATTAATGAAAGAGCGGTGTACTCGTAGCGAGCACACCGCTCGTGTGTTTTATGTCATTAGCCACATCACCTGTTTACTCCCTCTCCTTCGGAGAGGGCCGGGGAGAGGCCTATTTGCTCCTTTCACTCACCCACTTGGCTACTGCAGGGCCTAGTTCTTTCTGGCTCTTGGCGCCTACGAACACGCCTATGTGCCCGCCGGGGAATGCATACGTTTCCTTGTCCTTGCTGCCTATTTTATCCATTATAGGTAATGTGCTGGCGTTGGGGATGATGGTATCTTCGGTAGCGTATACGTTCAGGAAGGGAACGGTCATTTTCTTCAGGTCTATCTTGCGGCCGCCC
>APMI01009637.1_pt1 | contig 50024 bp, 49 predicted proteins | sample 667938 | NCBI WGS metagenome assembly APMI01 (sample SAMN01084076, study PRJNA167559) | wastewater metagenome | biome: Wastewater | place: Denmark: Ejby Moelle, Odense | collected 2011-11-28
CATAACAGCGCGAGGGTGGTGCTGTTTCTTCGGATTCAGTCCCTGTATCGCAGCAGGATATTATTGCCGCAATTCTTTCTGCAGTTCAGTATTCATTTTTACATAATCATCGTAACCGGCTTCTTTAGCCAGCGCCATAGAGGCTTTGGAACTCGTAATTGCGCCAGGTATGTCTCCCAACGATTGCTGGATCCTTGCTTTGTACAACAATATCCAAAAAGCTTTCTCATTGCCCTGCAGCGCTTTGTCTGCATACTCCAGCGCTTTGGAATAGTTTTTTTCGTATTCATTGTAAAACTGCGCTGCTTCCCAGTAAGGTTTTTTATCTGTAAGCATGCCTGCTTCAATCTGTGCTTTTATCTTTTCCCTGATGTCGGCAGTAATCGGAATTCTAACAAGCGTTTTTTCCCAACTGATCTCCAGTTCGCAGCTATCCGGTTTAATATTGATGAACTGCATGGTAAATGTTTCTACCATGTTCTTTGTCCGCACCGGTAAAACTTTAAAACGAAATACATCCTGCGCTTCCCTGTAGCCATCAATGCCCCAGTTATTGAGTCCTTTGTTCAGGATGATATCCCAGCTTTCTTCGCCGGGTATGCTGTAGAGTACATAAGTGCCTGAATCGATCTTTTTGCCGCCTATTTCCACGGGATCCGAAAAGCTGATCCTGGTGGCAGCATTGGCGCCGGTACGCCAGAGTTTTCCATTTTGCACCAGGTCACCAAATACCCTTCTGCCTTTTGCCCCGGGCCTTGAATAAATCACCTGAATGCTGCCCATTCCAAAATCCTGCTGTATCGTTTGAACGGGAGAAGGGGCTGGCATTTTTACCTGTGCGCTGGTACTGCAGCATATCATCACTGCGATAACTGCCAGGGCAATCGTTACTCTTTTCATATTGTGATATTTTGAAAACAAAAATACAGGATGTGGGCAGGGGATCGCAGCATTTATTTTAGGCGGCCGTGGATCAAAATTTAACGGTCACTTTTACTTTTTTAACCTTGTTGTTCTTCAACTCAAATTTGGGCCCTTCTTTTACAAGCCGCAATGCTTCTGCATCACATTGTGCACAAAGGGTTTTGGCAACTTTTGCCTGTCTTATTTCACCATTGCTTTTTAGTTTCACAAATACTTCTACCTCTCCATGAATATTCTTGGTAATGGCTTCTCCCGGCATCACTAAATTATTGTTGAGGTAATTGTTGTATTCAACCCATCCCCCGGTTGGTTCGGCGTATTCATCTTCTTCCTCATCATCTTCTCCGGTACTGTCACTTACTACCTGGCGGGCTTTGGCAAGTCTTTTTACATTTGCTGCAGCAACCACTTTTTCTGTCGCAACTTCCTGCGGCTGTAATACGATGGTGTTTTGCGGTACCGAATTTTGAAGGGTGAATTTTTGTGGAGCGTATCCTGCCGAACTCACTGTTACTTTTATACTTGTATCATTCGATTTCCATTGAAAAACACCATTCGCATCTGTTGATACGGGCTTTCTATTTTGTGCAACTTTTACATTGGCAAAACTCACCGGTTTATTGTCGGGCGTTACTACCTGGGCATAAAAATTATTGGTAAGTCCGTTCCCTGCCTGGTTGTTCTTATACTTTAAAGATTCCTGTTTTAGATTGTCAATATTTATTTCCGTGGCATTAAGCGTAGAACTTATGGCATTCCCGGCAGTAACTGTTTCAGAAAGTTCTTTTGTTTTTTTGTCCTCCTGCCTGCTGAAATAATTTGCAGCATCGTCTTTTGTTGTCGGCGTGTATGCGTACACGGGAGCTGAAGGAGTGTACACAAAGTCACTGTCTGCTCTTGATCGCCTGTCTGCAGATGCATATTGCAGGCTGTCTTTTATCAGGGTGCTGATCGTTCCGTTATTGGCCTGATCTGCCGACAGTCCAACCGCACCGGAAGACGAAAAGCCGGCAGTATTTTTATCTTCAATTACAGGAACAGAATCTACTTTTGCAATAGCCGGGGCAGAATCTACTGTTATAGCATCCAGCAACTTTGCGGTCTTTTGTCTTTCCAGGTCTTGTTTGCCAGTAGTAGTGAACAGGTATGCAGTGCCTGCAGCAATGCCAATTATCAGGACAGCGGCGGCAGCTCTCCACCATTTGTATACCGGTGCTTTGCGAACCGGGATCACCGGGCTTTCAGTTTTTTGTGGAGGATTGCTGAATTCTTTTTTTAACAGCAATAATTCTTTGCTGTAATCTTTCTCTTCCAGCATTTCATACCCTTCCATGGCTTCTGCTAAAAACGGATCGTCCAGCGCTGCCATCTCGATGGCATGCATTTCAACAGGCGACATAGCGCCGCTCAGATATCTTTTGATATCAGCTGCTGAATAAACAATATGTTTTTTTTCTTCGCTCATGCCTGCTTCTTTGCTCCCTTTTTCTAGGTTATTCCCCGGACAACTTATTTTGTTCCATACAGATCTTAAGATTTCTTTTGCCGTTCTGTATATGGCTCCTTACTTTGCTCCACTCCAAACCTGTTATCACTGCAATTTCGTTGTAACACTTTTTTTGCAGGAAGAACAGTTCAATGCTTTGCTTCTGGTCGCTGGTCAATTGCTCCATACACCGGGCTAATTTCTTAAAATTTTCTTCCTTTTCCAATACCCCGTTTTCCAGATGCGTTGACTGGCTGCTTTGCATAAAGTCTGCATTGAATTCGGTGGCTTTCATGTTTTTCGGGCTTCTCAGTTGCATCAGGCAGTAATTTCGTGCCAGTACATGCAGCCAGCCTTTAAAATTATCGACCTCGTGCTGTTTTAACTTTTTACAAAGTTCCTCGTAAATATCCATCACGGCATCCTTGCTCCGCTCTGCTTCTTTAAAATATTTTAGGCACACACCAAATACAAGCTCCATATACCGCTGGTAAAGGATGCTCACAAAAGTGGGATCACTACTGTTTTTATAGGCAGTGATCAGTTCCCTGTCGGTAAAATCGCCGGGTGCTATGTTTTTTAAGAAGGTCAATCGATGGTTTCGGAATTGGTGGATTGCTAACTTAGGATTATTTACTCAAAGAACACTTTTACTGTTTGATAAAAAAGCCTGTTGTTCACATATTGCTGGTGCCCCTGCACCAGTTTTTCCGAAAAACCCTGCAGCCCGAATAAGCCGGCTGCGTTGCCCTTATTAATGGCAATTTCGAGATAGGCAGCAGCATTGAACAACGCCAGTTTTTCTCCCTCGGGTACGTCGGCATAGCTGTCGCTGATCCTGTCGATCACTTCATCTCTTTTAAACACAATTTTAAAGCTTCTTCCTTTGCGTTGTGTTTCAAAATCTTCCTTGGTAATGTTCACAATTACATTCTCAAAATTGTCGATGAAAATGATCTGGCCTTCGATCCAGTTATTGCCCAGCATCGGGCGCAATGCGTTCTTTACGTTTATCGATACAGAGGCATCACCGATCTCTTCCAGCGTTTTACCGTTTTGAATTTCGTTGAATGCCCTGGCAAAAATGCTCGTGCAGTACAAGGTGTTTTTCTGCGTGGTTTTATCAAGGTGGAGTGCCACCACTTTTTGAGGTAATTCTTCCAGTATCATGGTGAGCAGGCCATTGTCGCCGCAGCCGATGTAATGCCCGTTGTGTTCTGCCAGCAGCAAATGTTCGGGCTTATCGTCAAACAGGTTTACCATTACCAGGTGCATGGTGCCTTCCGGGAAACTTTTGATCGCATTCCTGCAAACATACGCTGCCTGCGGATAGTTGAACGGTGAAAGCTGGTGAGTGATGTCGATGATGGAAAAGCCGGTGCTGGCCTGCATGAGCTGCCCTTTGATGCCGCCAACCAGGAAGTCTTTTTCTCCAATGTCAGATGTAAGCGTTACTAAGGGCATCAGTTATTATTGGTAGTTGTGTTGTTGATTGATTGATTAAGAACCGGCCCTGCTTACTTTACCAGCTTGCCATCTTTGAAATAAAAATTCTTTACCATTTTGTCTGCCAGTGAAGGGAAGAACCTGTTTAAAAAAACCGTTTGTTTTCCCTTAAAACTCAGCACGAGTGTGCGTTTTCTTTTTTCAATGGCGCTCAATATATGAGCGGCACAATCCCGGGCACTCATCATAGCACTTTCATCCATGGGACTTTCGCCCTGCACGTTTCCATTTTGATTCAATGCGGTGTTGCGGATATTGCTGGTAGTAAACCCGGGGCTTACCCACATTACATTTACGCCGGTATCGGCCAGTTCTGTCCGCAATGCCTCCAGCCAGCCATTTACTGCAAACTTAGATGCAGAGTAGCCGCTTCTGCCCGGCAACCCACGATAACCTGCAATGGAAGAAACGCCTACAATGCTGCCCTTGTTTTTGATGATAGAATCCAGCGCCAGTTTGGTACAGTATAAAGTGCCAAAGAAATTCACTTCCATTACTTTTTTTATCACTTCTATTTCAGCATCCTGTACCAGCGCCCTCATGGAAATGCCGGCGTTATTGATCAATATGTCGATGCCGCCAAATGTTTCGATGGTAGAATTAATAAAATTCCTGCAATCATCCAGGCGGCTGATGTCTGCCACCACCGTATGCAGCAGGTGATTGGAATATTGTACCTGCAGGTTATACAGTTTATCCTGGTTTCTTCCACAAGTGGCAATCTTAGCGCCCAATGGTATCAGTGCGTCTATCAGGGCCTTGCCGATACCTTCACTGCCACCGGTGATCACCACTACTTTATCTTTAAAAAAATTGCTCATGTTGGTATAATAATTACAAAAATAAGTTACTTCAACTGCTGTTCTAAAACAATCTTGAAATATTAATTTGAAGAAAACATAAAAAGTTTTCAAAAAATGTTGGACTGAAAATATATTTCACCTATTTTCGCACTCCAATTTTAAAAACAGGGTCAATCTGAAAGGAATTGAAACGGGATTTAAAGCTGGAAAGGAGAATTGGTAGCTCAGTTGGTAGAGCAATACACTTTTAATGTATGGGTCCTGGGTTCGAGTCCCAGCCAGTTCACAAAGGGAATTCAGCAATGAGTTCCCTTTTCTTATTTGGAGTAATTACTCCAACAAAAAAGCCGCTTCATACGAGCGGCTTTTATACATCCATTTGATTATTTATTTTATCACCGAAGTGGTGGTCACTTTGGTCGTCATCGGAATGGCCTGTCCCATCGCATCTACACTACCCGTTCCGTCCATGGTAAGTGTACGCTGTTTGGCAAAGCCATTGGTTATGTCAACGACAAATTCCCCGGACAACTTTGAATCGAGGGCAATATTTCCCGCCATGCCTTGTGCTTCCACCGCTTTAGCCACAACCTGGGTGCCTGAAAAACTAACAGTAGCGTTATTACCGTCTATCGACTTTACTGTATAGTTTCTGGTCGTCTTGCTGCCATCTGCGATCAATGAGTCAGCCCACGTATCGCCGGTCTTTACATTGGGCGGTAATACCTGGAAGGCATCATTCACCCCGTTGCTTTCATCCTGCCCGGCGCCCATATTTTCTATCAGCGACATCATCGGGTTGCCGGAATCGGCTGATTTTTGGGCAGTATCTTTTTTTGTATTGATCACTTTACCTGCAAAGCTGATCTCGACTTCTTTTGGTACGTTGATCTGCCCTTTCATTGCTTTACCCAATTCATTGTCGGCATCTTCTTTTTTATCAGAATCATAATTCATTGCCTGGCCCATAAAGCTACTGTTAATCACCATCCTGCTAACGGAGGAGTTGATGATATAAGAACTGTCTGTTTTTTCTTTTACTTCCAGTTGCCTGGTGATCACTACATCCCCGGTAATGTCCATCTGTTGCCCCATCATTTCCATACTGTTGATAGCCTTTGTTGTGTATTCGATCTGAAGCTTGTCGCCTTTGTTCAATACGATCGCTTTTTTCACTGCAGGGGCGGCTGTAATTGATTGAGCCGTATGTTTTGAACAGGCGGAAAATAAAGCGGCACAAAAGACCACCGCAATAAAAGTACTTACTGAATGTTTCATTGTATGATTTGGTAGAATTACAAATGTAAAGGCAAAAGACAAGCCATCATTTTTTGTTTGCCGTGCGGTAATAAAAAAAATGTTTGCCGTGCGGTAATAAAAAAGGCTGCCGGAGAACCGGCAGCCAGTAAGCTTTTTTTACAAAAAGACCGGTAATTAATTATCCAATCAGTTTAACGTTAACAGCGTTTAAGCCTTTTTTACCTTCTTGTACATCAAACTCAACTTTATCACCTTCTTTAACGTCGTTGATTAAACCACTTACGTGTACAAAGGTTTCTTTGTTAGAATCGTCGTGCTTGATAAAACCGAATCCTTTTTCAGAATTGAAAAACTTAACGGTGCCTTGTGTTTTGTTCATTTTAATTTGTATTGTATTTAATAAGGCGGCAAAAATAGGGTTTTAAATGGAAAATGCAGCATAAATGGGGTATTATTCTTTAATACAACGTTATTTAAGCTGAAATTCCGATGGAGGTGACCGGGTCGCCGGGGTTATAACGTGTGCAGCAGCAGGTCATTAAAGTTTTGAAGCGAAGATATTTTAAGATCGGCAGCGCTGAATTTGGGTTTGTTACTATCGTGGGCTGCAGGCACTACCACGCATTTCATACCGGCCGCTTTGGCTGCGATCAACCCATTGAATGAATCTTCAAAACAAATACACTCCTGCGGGTGCGACTGCAGGGCGGCAGCACAGTCAAGATATACCTGCGGATGAGGTTTGCCCAGCGGCAAATGGTCGGCCGTGTTAATGGCATCCAGGTAATTCCGTACTCCCAGTTTATCTACCACTACGTTAATAAGGCTCATGGGTGATGAGGAGGCAAGGCCGATCCTGAATTTCCGGCTGATAAAAAAATTGAAAATATGTTCCAGCCCCTGCATGGCCTTTCCTTTAGCGGCTACCTTTTGTATCACCAGTTGTATGATATCCTGCTCCGCTTTGGCCGCCTGCTCCGTGGGAACATTGTTTTTGGCAAACCACCAGATCACAAATTCTTTGATGCGCATGCCGGTGGTGCTGGCATATTGTTCTTTGGATAGCTGGATGCCATACTGCCTGAACACTTCTGCTGCAGCCTCGTTCCACAAAGGTTCAGAGTCTATCAGCAGCCCATCCATATCAAATATTACCGTGTTCAGTTGCATGGGCACAAATATATTTGTTTCTGTTTGATAGCTGCCGCAGCCAATGAAATTGTTTTGATGTTTTTGTGAAGAAGAGTATTGTGTATATTGCGTTACCGATCGCTGCTAAATCATTTTGCATGTCAACTTTTTTCGAAAAACTTAAAGAGACGAAACTGGTAAAAGGAGCTGTGTACGCTTTCGTGGGTGCTTTGTCGTACCCGGGGCTTACCCTTTTCAACAGGTTGCAGATAAACGGTATGGAAAAGCTGCAGCAGTTGCCTAAAAAAAATGTACTCTTTGTAAGCAATCACCAAACTTATTTTGCGGATGTGATCACTTTTCTTCATATTTTTTGTGCAGTAAGCTGGCGGAAAAAAAATGGACTGGGCATACCTTTTTACCTGTTGTGGCCTTTTACCAGGGTAAAATATGTGGCCGCTGAAGAAACCATGAAGAGCAGTTTTATCAGCAAACTATTTACCCTGGCAGGCGCACTTACGGTAAAGCGTACCTGGCGGGCAGATGGCACCGAAGTAAGACGCAATCTTGACCCCAGCGATACGAGAAAAATAGAAAGGGCATTGCAAAACAACTGGGTGATCACTTTCCCACAGGGAACTACCAAACCATTCGCCCCGGGAAGAAAAGGCACCGCATTTATCATCAAACATCATAAACCCATTGTGATACCCGTTGTGATCAGTGGCTTCTGGCGGGCATTCAACAAAAAAGGCCTGCGCTTCAAAAAGAAAGGTTCGCTGCTTTCGGTTACATTTAAAGAACCACTCAATATCAACTACGACGATTCTTCCGAAAAGATACTGGAGCAGGTGATGGATGCGATTGAACAAAGTAAAAAATTCATGCTGAAAGGCAGGCACCACCTGATGAGCCGGCTTGACAAATAATTTGCCGAAAACTTAACCCTTCCATTCTTTGTATTCCGGTAAAAAAAGCTACTTTAAAAGAAATGAGTTGCTGATGAAACAGTTGCTACTTTGCCTTGCACTGATCACTACGGCTGGCGCCTGTAAAAAGCAAGCTGCCATACCAGCACTTACCCGTACTTTTTATATGGGCGTTACTCCCTGGCCGGCAGATTTTACAGAGGACGAACTTAACAGGTCTTATGACTTTATCAGCAATCACTGCGACATCGTTTCCCATCATTTTGATGAAGGCATCCCATATGAAGAAGCATACCAGAATAGCGGCTGGCCGGCAGGGTTAGTGGATGATGTCAATACCCGGAAAAGCAAGACGGCAGCCGGCAAAAAAATACTGCTCAGTTCAGCGGCACTGGCACTCAACAGGAAAAGCAAAGCGCCTTACTCAAGATATTCACTGGCTGTTTCCGGCACTGTAAAAAATGAATGGGAAGTGCTGCCGGTAAATGATCCCAAAGTGATCACTGCTTACAGTAATTATATTATCTACCTGGCAAACCAACTACAACCGGCTTATATCAATTATGCTGTGGAAAGTAATGAACACACATGGGATGCGGCTGAATTTATATTGTACAAAGATTTTTTAAGCCGGGTATTTACCAGGGTGAAGACAGCTTTCCCTACAATACCTGTGATGGTAAGTTTTATGGTAACGGAATCGCCTCAATCCCTTAGCCTTGCCCGGCAATTATTACCTTATACCGATTACATCGCACTGAGCGCTTATCCATATACACATGTAAGTTCCTCTGCAGCAGGCAATACCGATCCGGCTTTGTTCCCGGCGGATTTTTTTACCTGCTTTATCAACCTTGATGCTGCCAAACCATTTTGCTTTGCAGAAACAGGGTATATCGCCGAGCCTCTGCAGGTAACATCTTTTAATCTTAACAAACAGGGAAATGCACAATGGCAGAACAACTACCTGCAAAGCATATGCGAACTCAGCAATAGCCACAAAGGCAAATTCATCATCTGGTTCTGCAGTAAAGATTATGATGCAGGAAATAATACGCTTCGCAGTTTAGGATTGTACCAGGACATCTTTACCCTCTGGGAAGATACAGGGCTGCTGGATGAAAACAATGTGCAACGACCGGCTTACAATACCTGGCTGGGCTGGATGCAGCGTAAAAAATCAGATTGATGCATTAAACAAACAGGGCTTTCAATTCATCAGCATCTTCCGGCTTCATTTTACCACTGAGTATCAGTCGTAATTGTCTTCTTCTTAAAGCACCTTCAAATAATTTTTGTTCCTGCTCTGTTTCAGGAATTACATGTGCAACGGGCCGTGGCCTGCGGTTGGGGTCAAGCGCTACAAAAGTAAAATAAGCTTCATTGCTTTCATATTTGTACTGGTGGAGATTGTCTTCTCCCCATACTTTTATGTAGATCTCCATCGAAGTGGTAAAGGCCCTGGTAACCTGTGCTTCAATATGCACCACGTTGCCCAGCTTGATGGGATTTTTAAAAGAAAGATTATCCACCGAGGCCGTCATGCAGGGTGCGTTGCAATGCTTGCTGGCAGCCATCCCGGCGGCGATATCCATCCAGTACATCAGGCGTCCTCCCATCAGGTTGCCAAAAACATTGGTGTCATTGGGCAATACCAGTTCATTCATCACAACAAAACTTTCACCCGATTTTTTTCCTTCCATTTCCATATTCATAATTTTGGCAAAGATAGTAGTAAGCCTCAAACGGAGGCAGGCAGCAAAGGAGTTTTAAATAAAACGTATCAACCGTTTTCTTTTTTCTTCCCTATTCAGTTCCGGATCATTTTATGCGACCGCAATATGTTCAGCGTTAGCGCAGCGCCATCGTTCAGGTTTTTGTACGCCACTACATCACACAAAAAACACCTGTGATCACCAGCTTCAAAACCATTGATCACTTTTAGGTGCATTACCGCCAGGCAATCTTTCAAGACAGGATAACCATTCCACTGGATCAATGCCTTTCTTTTTTGCAGCCGGCTGATCTTATCGATCGTTTTGCCTGACTTTTTCCCCAGTAGCTCCACCAGCCTGTATTGCTGGTCTGCCAGTAGCTGCAATACGAATTCGCCGCTGGCTTCTACATTGGCCAGGGTTTGTGTGTCATGAAAGATACCGCAGATAAAACGTTTGGGCTGCATACTGATGGCAGTAGCATAGGTGATGATGTGCATATTAGTGTTGTCGCCTATTTTGCTGCTGATGCTATACACCGGCAGGTCAATACGGTTCCATGGTTTTTTCCTGGTCATTCGATAAAATTAAAAAAGGTTAAGCCTTGTTGGTAAGAAATAACTGCCGGGGGAGATCATTTGTTCAATCACTACTGCTGGTTGCCGCATTCCTGCTGAAGCACCTCGATTGTTTTTAGATAATAGGCTTTGGCATCTTCAATATTTGCAGCAATGCATACCAGGCCGAGTTTGCCATATTGCGATAAGGCGCCGATCATGTGAAACATTACGCCACATTGTTTTACGCCATCGTACATCAGGTTATTGCCCATGGCAATGTTGATGAGATCGACCGGCGTAAGGCCTTTGTACATTTCATCAAAAAGATTGTCGGTGGCAAAATAGCAACGGCTTTCTCCATTGGGCATTTGGTATATTCCTTCCTGCCAGTTGTACTCGCCTGCCGTAAGAAACTGCAGCATCAAATAGGGGTGCGTAGTGCCACCTTTGCGAAGGTTTATCTCAATGGCGTAATGTTGCCAGCCATCGTCTTTTTTTATGGTGAGAAAATCAATGCCAAACCTGCCCAGCACCCCTTGCAGCATCAATTGCTCCGATATTGATCTTGAAAGGGCGGCAATCTCCCGGCTGTATTCTTTTTGCGCTGGAAAAGTAGCCCCCAAAAATATTTGTTCTCCTTCGCCACCCAATACCTGGTCATGCGTAGAAATGATGCCTACTTCGCCCATGGGGTTGATGCGGCACTGAACAGAAGGGGAACGTTTTCTTTCCCCTTCAATGAATGCCTCCACAATGCCACCCATTCGTTCAAATTTTTCGAGGTATTGATGATAGCTGATGTTTTGTGCTACGATCCGCAGGTTGTTCCGCAATTCATATTTTATAATGGCCGGCAGGTTCCCGTCTGCCATATCAATATCATTGTATTTAAAAATGGCATTGCCTTCGCCGCTAAAGCCATCTTCCATTTTTACTACGGCTCTTTTAAGTGCCGGGTTGGATGTTTTTAATTTGATGAGTGCGTCAATTATATCCTGCTCTGTTTTAAGATCTTCAAAACCTTCCGGTGTATCAATGCCAATCTGCTTAAAGAGTTTCCTGCTGCCGGATTTTGTACCGAGGTGCAGCAGGGACGGATCGGTGCCATAGATGGGAATATTAAGTTTAAGCGCTAATTCTTTTTCATGACGGGTAACATTAAAGCAGGAGATATGGGCGAACCTTGTGTCTTTTACATGATCAAGGATACGTTTGATCAGCCTTGGCCTGGCAAGGATCTTTTGCGTGAGCGGGGTCCTTGATGCATCGTAGCAACTCAGCAGTGTAAGCCGGTGCAATGCGTGATAACCTGTAATGCCCGGTAATAAATGAAGATAATAGTCGATGATGGTATTGTCGATCGGTACACTGGAAAGATAGATGAGTTCTGTCCTGGGCATCCGCAGCAACATCAGCATACAAAGCATCCGCTCTTCGTAATGCGCAATGCCCCTGATCGTTTTAAGCATTTCCTCATCCAGTGTCAGGCTTGGCAGGATGATCACTGTTTTTTCTGCCAGGTCGTTCAGGAATATCTTTTGGTAATGCTCCGCAAACTGCCGCTGGAGCAATGAAAACGAATCCTCATTACCTGTGTCTTTTTGTGAAAAGCTGAACAGATCCTGCATGGCGGGCAATTGTTATGCTACAAAATAGGAATTATATACCCCGGCAGGGATGAGCAAAATCAGTAAAGCCGCTGGCATTGGTCATTTCGCCTCCACCGATGCTGCCCGTTTTGATTGATTGCCTATATTTGGGCATATTTCAGTTTATGGATAAGATTGCCCCGATTTCGTTCGATGATACCCAACTTGCATTTGCCTACAAAAAAGACAAGGCACTTAAAAAAGCTCACTTTCTTTTTGCTTCTATGGGAAAACCCTGGCTCATCAATGCAGGATTAAAACTTACGCCCGTTGCCATTAAATGGAATTTACCTTTTACGCAAACCGTTATCCGCAATACGATCTTTGCGCAATTCGTTGGCGGCGAAACGCTGGAAGAAACGGCGGCCGTAGCAAAAACATTGGGTGAATACCATGTGCAGGTGATACTGGATTACGGTGTAGAAGGCGGCCACAATGGTGAGCCCGGCTTTGAACAGTCTACCAACGAATTCATCCGGGTAATTGAATATGCGGCTACCCAACCCAATATTCCTTTTATGAGTGTAAAAGTTACCGGCCTTGCAAGGTTTGCCCTGCTTGAAAAGGTTGACACGCTCATGCATGAATCTACCGGGTCGTTGATGAAGCGGTATATCACAGCCACGCATTTGCTGGATCATGATGAAAAGGAAGAATGGCACCGGGTAAGGTTTCGCTTATTGCACATTTGTGAAACCGCTGCTGCAAAAAAGATAGCGGTACTGATCGATGCAGAGGAAACATGGATACAGGACCCCGTGGATGCACTCACCATGCTGATGATGGATACGTTTAACAAAGGGCGTGTAGTGATCTACAATACACTGCAGTTATACCGTCACGACAGGTTGAATTTTCTGAAAGATTCTTATGCCGCAGCACTTGAACGGGATTTTATTTTAGGTGCAAAGCTTGTAAGGGGCGCATACATGGAAAAGGAACGCAACCGGGCCGCAGAGATGAATTATCCATCTCCCATTCAGCCAGATAAAGCAAGCTGCGACAGGGATTATGATGCATCGGTAAGTTTTTGTATAGAACATTTAGATAAGATCGCCGTGATCGTGGCATCACACAATGAGCAAAGCAACCTGCTGACCACGCAATTACTGCAGCAAAAAAATCTGCCGCTCGATCATCCCCATGTTCACTTATCACAGTTATATGGCATGAGTGATAACATCACTTTTAATCTTGCACATGCAGGCTGTTCCGTTAGTAAATATTTACCGTTTGGTCCAATCAAAGATGTAATACCCTATCTGATGCGGCGGGCGCAGGAAAATAGTTCCGTTGCCGGGCAAACAGGAAGGGAACTGGGCCTGATAGAAAAGGAGATCAGGCGGCGGCATATTTGATGTTGAAAGAAAGTAAACAGGATTGGTTTTTTTATACCCAACAGTCATCATCATTGATATCATTACCGTTTGATTGTTGGCGATACTAAAATGTTGCTGCAATACTCATCATCATTGTTATTACTGTTTTTGCAGCGCCCCAAAATCAAATACATAAACTTATCAGCATGAAACCGATCCTTATATTTTTTGTTTCGACACTCAGTTTTTTTAGCAGTATCGCACAGCGAAATGATATCGTTGTAAAACTGGTGCAGGATGGCATTGTGCTGCACGATAAAGGCGATTACGAAGGTGCCATTGCAAAATATGACCGGGCGCTCATTCTTGATCCCAACGACTACGAAGCCAATTATGAAAAATCTTCTTCCTGCCTGTATGCACAAAAATTTGATGAGTGTATTGCCATTGCAAAATATTTATTGGAATACCATAAAGCAAATGCCGGTATCAAAGGGGTATGGGTAAATTACGGCAGCGCTTATGATGATAAAGGGAATACTGACAGCGCACTGATCGTGTACAACGAAGGCCTCAAACAGTTTCCTGCTTTTTACCTGCTGCATTATAACAAAGCCCTTACCTATGCACGGCAAAAAAAATGGGACGAGGCAGCCGTATCTTTTTTTGAGTCAATGAAAAACAAACCGGATCATGCAGGCACTTTGTATTACACGGCCCTGCTGCAGGAAAAAACAAACAGGGTAGCAGCCTTGCTGAGTGCCCTTGGTTTTTTAGCAGTTGAGCCGGAAGGTAAAAGAGCCAAAGAGATATATGCGTATGTTGGCAAGTTGTTTGACTCTTTCGCAGAGAAGAATGGAAAAGATGGCGGTACTACCATCCGTATCTCAGCTGATGATCTTGACAACAAGGAAAAAGAAAATAATTTTTCGATGACGAATATGGTGATGGGACTTTCCATGGCAGCAGACATGTCAGATTCTGTAAAAACGAGATCGGAGGTTGGCAAACTGGCTTCACACCTGGACTTGCTCATCAGTTCACTTTCTGAAGGGCAAAAAAACGGGAAAGGAATTTACTGGAAGTTGTACGTGCCGTTTTTAGTTGAAATGAAACAGAAAAGCCTGCTGGACGATTTTGCTCATATTGCTTCGATTACTTCCGGGAATGAAGAAAATATAAAATGGATCGGCGACAACCAGGATAGATTAAAAAGCTTTTACCAATGGTTCAATGATTACAAATGGCAGTAGTATTGCTGGAAGACAGTTGCTTGATGTTCGATGAGATTATAACAGCCATCCATTCACAAGTTCAATGATCTAAAGTCCGAAAATATCTTTCGCCAGCCTGAATGTATTGCAATGGGCTTCTACAATGATTTTTACATCTGTGCTGTAACCACCGCCCATCGCTGTTACACAGGGAAGCTGTTTTTGTTGAAGCGATGTAAAAACCATTTCATCTCTTTTCCTGCAACCATCAATCGTTACTTTTAACTTGCCGAATTTATCGGTGTCCAGGATATCTACGCCGGATAAAAAGAAAACAAGATCCGGCTTTACCTGGTCCAGCAGTTTATCCAAAGCCTGCTGCAGCAGCGAAAGGTATTCATCATTACCGGTGCCATCTTTCAGGGGAATATCCAGATCACTTTTTTCTTTACGGAAAGGATAATTGTGTTCGCCATGCATGCTGAAGGTGAACACCCTGTCTTCTTTTTCAAATAATTTGGCCGTGCCATTGCCCTGGTGTACATCAAGGTCGATGATCAGTAGTTGATTGACTAACTTTTTTTTCAGCAAATAATTTGATGCAACAGCCATGTCATTCAGCATACAAAATCCCTCGCCCCTGTCTGCAAAAGCATGATGGGTTCCGCCGGCTACATTCAATGCTACACCACTTTCCATTGCATGGTGGCAGCAACTGATGGTGCCCTGCGTAATGATGAATTCCCTGTTGGTTAAGGCCGGTGATTGTGGAAAACCAATTTGGCGTTGTTCTCTTTCGGATAACCGTTGCTGTTGTAGTCTTGCCACATATTCTTTTTCATGTGTCCACAGCACAATTTCTTCGGGGCAGGGTTGTGGTGAAAAAAGATCGTTGCTGCTGATAGTGCCTTCGTGTAGTAACTGCCCGGGTATCAGCTCATATTTGAGCATGGGAAAGCGGTGTCCTTCCGGCAGCGGGTGGGCATAAATGGGATCGAATGCTATCTTTAATTTTCTGCCGGCCAATTAGCGCTGGTATTTTGTTCTTTTCTTGATCAATTATTATTCCTTCCGCTTTAAAATTCACTTTAAATGTAAAGACCCTTTTTAGGTGCCTCCCCGGGAGGCGTTAGGGGAGGCTTAAAATACTTTTATGATGCCAGCCCGTTCATCTCTTGCACGGTTGGCGGCTGTGATGGCAAAAACAGTTTCACCACGTTTTGGTTTAATGGGATAGGTGCCGGTAAATTTTCCGAAGGCAGGAAGTACAGCGTACTGGTTGCTGAAATAAAAGCAGGGAAAATGCAGGGCCTGCTTACCAATGCCCGTAATGCTAACACCGGGGTGTATATGGCCGCTGAAAAAATACCGCCCGTTCTCAGTAGCAAGCGTTGTTTCGGAGATATCATGTACAAAAGAAAAATCACCATTGTCCGTTCTGTCATTGATCACTTCTATGCCTGCATCTGCATACCAGTCACGGTGAAGTATATCATGATTACCCATTACCAGTTGAATATTGAGTTGTTCAAAATCCCTGCGCCATTTTACAAAAAGGGCATGCTCTTTATTGTTGTGGCTGTGAAACATGTCGCCTATCACCAGTACATTTTCGGGTTTAAAGGTTTGGAGCAAAGAAACAAACCGCTGAATATCTTCCTTAAAAACATTCTGCGGTACGGCAATGCCACTTTTCCTGAAATGCCCGCTTTTACCCAGGTGAAGATCGCTCAGCAGGAGTGTTTTTTGATCCTCCCAGAAAATGCATTTGTCTGCTGAAAGCAAAAAACTGTTGCCGAGAATTTTATAAGGAATGATCTGTTGCATTTCGGCGGCGAAGATAATTTGAATAGCCTTAAAATATTGGTTTTGAAAAGACAGAATAAGTATTTACTTTTCAGAAAAAATAATATTATGTCAACCACTTACCAAACCAACGATTCGGTCGATTTTACGGAAGGCGAAAAACCAGCGCTTCCATCAGGTCTTAATGTGCTAACAATCTTAACTTTTATCGGTTGTGGAATAGGTATCCTTGGGGGTATCTGGCAGTATTTCCGTGCCGAAAAAGCGTACCAGGATATGTTAAAGGCGCAGGAAAATATGGAGTCTGCACCTGCTTTTGTGAAGAAAATGATGGGGCCGGAGATGCTGGAAATGACCCGTAAATCCATGGAATATAAATTGCCCATTCTGCTGCTGACACTGGTTGGTTGCGGATTGTGTTTGTGGGGAGCAATGGAAATGCGTAAGCTAAAAAAACAAGGCTTTATTTTATGGGCTGCTGGCGAATTTTTGCCATTAATCGGTGGGGCAGTGTTTTTAGGCGCAGGAATGTTTTCCGGCTTTGCACTGTTTGGACTCCTCTTCCCGGTTATATTTTTAATATTATACGCAGTGAACAAAAAGCACTTGATCTATTGATCGGTTTGCATACAATGTTTTTCCCGGGTACCCAGTACCCGGGATTTTTTTGCCTATTCTCTTTCCAACTGTTCCTGCATGCGTTTGATCCTGTCTTCCAGCCGCTCAGAGGAAAGGTTATTCCTGCTCAATCCATCTACAATAATAGGGAAGCAGAAGGGGGTTGGCCTCGGAGGAAAGGTAATGATGATATCGCTGTTGTTAATGCGTTCCAGCGCATTTCTCAAACGCACTTCTTCCATCTGCTGATCCAGCACTTCCCGGTAAGCCTGTTTTAGTAAAATATTATCGGGATCGTATTCTGCAAACACGTTGAACAACAGGCTGGCACTGCTTTGCAAATGTCTCGCCTTGATCTTCTCTCCCGGCATGCCCTGGAATATCAATCCGCCGATCACGGCAATATCACGAAATTTTCTCCGGGCCATTTCGGTCGAATTCACACTTTTTTGTATGTCAGTCAGCAGGTCATCAAGGGTGAACAATTCCTGCACATTGGTATCGTCAATTGGGATTGGCCGGTCACTGAGTAATTCAAAACCATAGTCGTTCATGGCAATGGAAAAAGTAATCGGTAATATTTTCCCGATGCGGTAAGCCAGTATTGCGGCCATAGCTTCATGCACCAGCCTGCCTTCAAAGGGATATACAAAAACATGAAAACCACTTTTTGTTTCGATGTGTTCTATCAATAACTCGTTTTCTTTTGGAATGATAGATAGTTCTTTTTGAAGGTTAAAGAGTGGTTCCAGCGCTCTCAGCTCCGGTTCCTTCCTTTTGCCCATTGCCGGGTTCATTTTTTTTCGAAGCATCAATCCCAGGTTTGCTGTGAGCGACATGCGGCCTCCCATCCAGCTTGGCACGATCGACTTTTTTGCTTTTGAATTCCGCACCAGCACCGTCATGTCCTTGATCATTACATATTCAAGTGTGCGGCCGCCCAATGTGAATACATCGCCTGCATCCAGCCTGGATATGAACCATTCCTCTATTACACCAATAAAACCACCGCTTAAAAATTTAACCTTCATCATGGCATCACTAACGATGGTGCCTATGTGCATCCGGTGACGCATGGCCATCCGCCGGTTGGTAATTTTATACAACCCGTCTACCTGCTCCACTTTTTTATAATCGTCGTACTGCTGCAGCGCTTTGCCGCCCTGGGTAAGGAAGAATAATATCTGCTGCCATTCCTTCTCCGTGATGGCAGCGAAGCAATGCGTATTTTTTATTTCTTCAAAAATTTTCAACGGGGTAAAACCGTCTCCAACTGCCAGTGTGCACAGGTATTGTATCAGCACATCAAAACACAGTATCATCGGGTCTTTGCTTTCAACATAGTTTTCCTGCATGGCCTGCTTGAGCGCTGCTACTTCTACCAGTTCCAGCGAATGGGTTGGCAGAAAATAGATCCTGCTTGTTTCACCTGGCTGGTGACCACTGCGGCCCGCCCGCTGCAAAAACCTCGATACACCTTTGGGAGAACCCACCTGTATCACGGTATCAACCGGGCGGAAATCAACCCCAAGGTCAAGACTCGCTGTACATACCACTGCTTTTAATATGCCGGTATGCAGACTATCCTCTACCCATAGACGCAATTCCTGCTCAATACTTCCATGATGCAGCGCAATGGCACCAGCAAGATCCGGAGCTGCGTCAAGCAGCGCCTGGTACCATCTTTCACTCATACCACGGGTATTGATAAAGATGAGGGTGGTCTTATTTTCGTTGATGATGGGGATCACGCTGTTCACCAGCTTGATACCAAGATGGCCGGCCCAGGGATATTTTTCTATTTCATCGGGTATGATGGGAATTACATCAATGTCTTTTTTGATGGTAGCTTTTACGATCTCCCCAAATCCTTTCATTCTTTCTTCACCTGATCCGTTAACCGGAGCAAATGGCTGTAAAGAATACAATAGTACTTCTTTTGCCTGTTCAAGATTTCCAATGGTAGCAGAAATGCCCCACACAGAAAGTTGGTTATGGCTGACTGTTGATTGATCCCTGACCATGTTCACGATCCTCGAAATGGCCAGTTCCGTTTGTACACCCCTTTTGCTTCCCATCAGCTCATGCCACTCATCCACCGCCAGTATTTTTAGATCTTTAAATACCAGGGAATTGTCTTTCTGTGCCAGTAAGAGATGCAGGCTTTCAGGCGTAATGATGAGTACTTCCGGCATTTGCCTTTTTTGCTTTTGCCTTTCACTGGTGGGAGTATCGCCATTGCGGATTGCCACCTGCCATTGCATCCCCAATTGAACGATCACTTCTTCCATCGCACGGCCAATATCTTTTGCCAATGCCCTTAGCGGAGTGATCCACAACAGTTGCAGTCCATTCTTTTTCCGGCTTTGATAATCGGCCGGATGCTGGTTGATAAAATCAATGATGGCGCCGATGAATACTGAATAGGTTTTTCCACAGCCGGTATGGGCATTCACCAGGCCGCTTTTTTTATTGATGATATGCTGCCAGGCCTGTTGCTGAAACAGGAACGGTTGCTGCCCTTTGGAAGAGAGCCACTCTGTGATGATATCATATCCTTTGGTAGAAGAGAGTTGCAAAAAATATATTTAATGAAAGGTAGAGATTTCCAGGCTCTTCAAAGGCTGTGTAAAAGCATCAGTGATCAGTCAAAGCAGGCCGGATCACTAGTGTTGTTACAAGGTCTTCAAATATTCGATCACTGCTTTTCTTTCTTTGTCAGAAAGATGGTCGCCGAAATAATGACCGCCATTGCCATAACCTTTTAGTGTAGTGTTGTACACTTCGCTGCCGCCTGCACTGGTAAGCGTTTGATAATTCCAGCCGGGCGTATTGTAATTATAAGCCGGTGCGCTGAAACTGCGCTGCCAGTATTTTGGACGTTGTTTGCTGTTCAGCACGCTTTCAAGGTCGGGTACCGATCCATTGTGCAGGTAGGGAGCCGTGATCCACACGCCATCCAGCGGTGGCGCAATATAGCCACGGTAAGGCACCAATTTGGCCGGGTGATCGCCACTCGTGAACCAGCTTTTATTGAACCATGCTACAAACTGTGGGTTGGAATAATTGGATGTGAACAATGCCGAATCAGTTTGTATAATGCTCTCCGGTACCAGCAGGTTGGGATATTCGCCAGCAGCGCCATAACTTCCGTGGCACCCGGAGCAATTTGTTGCAAAAATGCCGGATCCTTCTTTCACCAGTTGCTCATTCACCGGTTTGGGATATTTGGGCGCCTGTATCGAATTGATGTATGCCAGCACATCATTGAAGTGTGCATCTACTTCCGCAGCTTCTGAGGTATCGCTCACCGTTAGTAAGTTGCTGGCCATTAAAAAACGGCCGAAATCACCGCGGCCAAACCCGTTGTAAAACATGCCGTTCTTTTTTTTGAGTAACCACCAGGCTGGCACATCGGTAGGAATGATCTCATTGGGAAGATCTAATAAATTGCTGTCACTCCATTGCAGTGTGAGTGGATCCCGGTGCGAAACGAGCAATGCGGCAAGCCCATCTGCCAGGTTAACACCTTTTGTACTGGTGACAAGCCTGGGAGAAATGGCTTTCAACGCCGTTAAAAAACTTTTCGCCGCATCATATTTTTTTGCATTGACACCAGTAAGATTCTTTAAGAATTTTTCTGCAATCAGTGCAGTGCCTTGCCGGTTAACGGTAAAATCACTGAAAGAATTACCAAGACCAACAACCAGTTTGCCATCAAATAACTGGGCATGACATTGCAGGCAGTTTGGTGCAACCACCATTTCACCATTGGGTGCTTTTACAGCCGTAAAATCATGCGGCAGGTTCTTATTCAAGCCGGAACGTTGTAAGAAATTATTGGTATCCTTTGCGGCACCCAGTGCAAAAAAAGAGTAGGGGATGCCACTTTTTAAATAATCACCTGTGGTGAGGTATTCATATCCTTTGATTGCATCACCGGTTCTTTGCCTGCTTGCCGGTATTTGTTCGGGTTCATCCGGCTGGATATCGGTGTACTTTGAAAAAGCTGCACAGGCAATGCCAATGAAGGATAGTACCAGTATTTTTTTCATGGAATTATTTTAATCATTGTTTTCGCTACATCATTTCACAACAAATGTATCCTCTAATAAACTGCAACAGGATACCAAATTTACTGATAGTTTTCCAGGATGGCCTTCAGGTCATCCAGTGTGTTGATCTCGTCTGGCTTTTTATCTTTTCTCCAACGGCTGATCCTCGGGAATCGAAGGGCTACACCACTTTTGTGCCGGTTGCTTGCTGCAATGCCTTCAAAAGCGATCTCGAAAACCAGTTCGGGTTTTACTGTTCTTACAGGTCCAAATTTTTCAATGGAGTTTCTTTTCACAAACGAATCCACTTCATTGAATTCCTTATCGGTTAGGCCGCTGTAAGCTTTTGCAAAACTCACCAGCTTGTCTCCATCTTTCACTGCAAAAGTATAATCCGTATAAAGATTGCTTCTTCTGCCATGCCCTTTTTGCGCATAGATCATTACGGCATCAATGGTGAGTGCATCGATCTTCCATTTCCACCAGTCGCCACGTTTTCGGCCTGTTTGGTACACCGCATTTTTTCTTTTAAGCATCACTCCTTCACTGCCAAGGTCCCTCGAGCTGGTACGGAGCAATTTCAATGCGTCCCAGTCTGCAGCATTGATGAGCGGAGAAAGTAACAAAGATGGGTTACCAACGGATGAAACGATTTCTTCCAGTACCGCTCTTCGTTCGGTGAGCGGCCGTTGCCGGAAATCTTCCCCTTCAAACTCCAGCACATCGTATGCGATAAAGCCAACCGGTGCTTCGGCCAATTGTTTTTTAGTAACGTTTTTTCTTCCGATCCTTGTTTGCAGCAATGCAAAAGGAAGTGGTTTCAAAAACCCGGCTGTTTCATTGTTGGAGAGGCAGATGATCTCCCCGTCCAATACGATCCCATCGGGCAGGAGTTGACTAAAGGCAGCGTACTCCGGGAATTTTTCCGTCACCAGTTCTTCTCCACGGCTCCACACAAAAAATTCATTGTTGCGTTTGATCAGTTGCCCACGGATGCCATCCCATTTCCACTCGGCTTGCCAGTCATGAATATCTCCAAGGTCTGCCACCTCTCCTTCCACTGCATAAGCAAGGTAAAAAGGGTAGGGCCGGGAAATATCAAGCGCAGCGGCATCTTCATTTAATAAGTTATTTAGTGTAGTGTTAAGCGGATCCCAGTTGCCGCTGATGCGATGAGCAATCACAGATGCCGGAATGCTCACCGATTTGGCCAGTGCATTCACCATCATTTTCTGGTTTACCCCAATGCGGAAACCGCCCGTGATGAGTTTGTTGAATACGAACTTTTCAGAGCGGTCAAATTTTTCCCAGCAGCCAAGAATGAATTCTTTTTTTACACTATCCGTTGCCGTTGCCAGCTCAATAAATTTTTCGAGGTAATAGGAAAGCCCATGCGTTTCCTCCGTCTTTTTTTCCGGGGGCGTTTCGGGCAGTAACAGGGTGATGGTTTCTGCAAGATCACCAACGGTATGATAACATTCGTCGAAGAGCCATTGTGGAAAGCCGGTCAGCTCCTGGCACCAGGTGTATAGCAGGGTAGAGTTCACGATCCGCTTTGGCCTTCGCCCGCTGAAGATGGCGATCACCCACACTTTGTCCTTATCGGCCGCATGGGCAAAATAATCCTGCAATGCCGCCAGCCTGGCATTGGTCTTTGTGCTTGTACCCAGTACGTTTACCAATTGTGCAAATGCCTGCATAAATATTATTCCTGTTGAGAAAGATTTTCTTCGGGTGTATTTTCTTTTAGTAATTCCTCTTCGTCGTCATTGCCGTAGGCAGTTTTAACTTCCGCAGCTTCAATACCCATTTCATTAAGATATCTTGAAAACACTGCCTGGAAGCCATGCGTTACAAAAACCTTTTCTGCGCCCGTGGCTTTTACTGCGGATAGTAAGCCTTGCCAGTCGGCATGATCGCTCAGCGCAAAACCTGCGTCCGCATTTCGCCTTCTTGCATTGCCCCTTACCTGCATCCAGCCGCTGCAAACACCTACGCTGTAGGGATAAAATCTTTTCATCCAGGGAGTGCCGTCGGCACTTGGCGGCGCTATCACGATGCTGTTTTTAAATGTTTCTTTGGGCATACCCGCCTCCACTCTTTTTACAACAGGCAGTTTCCATCCATTTTGCTGCAGTACTTCTTGCACATTGTACACGGCGCCATGGGCATACAGTGGGAGACCCGTTTCTGCCAGCGGTTGCAATATTCTTTGGGCTTTACCAAGACTGTAAGCGATCAGCACACTTGTCTTTTCTTCTGCCTGGTTTTGCAATACCCAATCCTGTATGTTTGAAAAAATCGTTTCCTGCGATTCCCATTTGTAAATCGGAAGTCCAAAGGTTGATTCTGTGATGAAGGTGTTGCAGCGTACCGGTTCAAATGCGCCGCTAATGCCATCGTCTACCGTTTTATAATCGCCGCTTACTACCCATACTTCATCTTTATAAGATACCCGTACCTGTGAGGAACCGATGATATGCCCGGCAGGATGCAGGGACAACTGAACATTATTGATGGTTACGGGTTCATTCCATTCCACAGTTTGGTAATTATTATTCCCTAATCTTAATTGCAAAATGGGTTTGGTAAGGGTATGACAGAGATAGTGATCGCTGCCGCTTCTTGCATGATCGCTGTGTGCATGGGTGATCACCGCCCTTTGTACGGGCTTCCAGGGGTCGATGTAAAAGCCGCCGGCGCTGCAGTACAATCCTTTGTCGGTAAAATCAATTAAGGCCATTGGCTTTGTTTATGGTTAAATGAACAAAAAGCGGGCGCAAATCCGGCAGACCGGTTGAATTTTATTGGTATGACCAAAAATGATCTGCGGCGATAAGCCAATAAAACAACAGCCGGACCAGATGGTTCGGCTGTGCAATATTTTTAAGAAATGATTATTACCAGGCTTTGGAAGGTGTGCCGTTGAGTATCCTGATGAAGTAAAGATGCTTATTCTCAAAATAATCCGGCACAGTAGCCGTACCCTTGATCGATACGGGTTTAAAATTGTATTCGGTAAATACCTTCAGGTTCTTATCGTTGATATGGCTCATGAAATCTGAAGGGTATTTGGTAAGCAACTTTACAAAAAGCTGGGCACATTCAAACCCTTTAAAAGCCATATCTGAGGGACTGCCTTTCAGCTTCCTCTTGTATCCATCTATCAGCATCCTGCTGTAAGCATCCCATTTGCCATTGTAGTAGGGCGTGGTGAAGTAAACAGGAAATTCTTCAAACTCATCCTTTTTAGAAAAACTTTTAAAGGCATCCCAGTTGGGCATACCGATAAGAATGATGGGGTATTTTGGTTGAAGATCTTTACAGGCATAGGCAAGGTTGGAAGCAAAACTTTCGTCGAGCGATCCGCCAACGATCACCGTTTGCCGGTTACTGTCTAATTTTTTTTGCAATATTTCGGAAGAAAGAGTACTATCAAACGTTAATGTCTGCATGCTCAGCAAAGGTTTACCTTCCTGTTCGTTCAGCGCTTTAAAATAACCGGCTACCCGGTCTTCCTGTGCCCCTTTTTTGCGGCAGAGATATATCTTATCCGTACTATGGCTCTGCAAAAGATAAGCGTAGATCGCTTCGCAGTGGGCCCTTAGCGTTGAGTTTAAAATTACGGTAAAAGGGTTGGCAGTGATGCCGCCATCGTTTGGATAGGCTGCTGAAATAAAAGGGATGTTCTTTGCCAGTGCAAAATCTGCCAGTAATTTATATTCCTGGTCTTTTACAGGCCCTATCAACAGGTCAAGCTGTTCTAATTTTTTGTTTTTAATAAGGCTTGACAAAGGCGTTGTGTAGCTTTTGGTATCGTAAATAAAAGCTTCCACGTTGGCATTGTCTAACGACAGGGAGTCAAGCCCGATCTGGAACCCATTGATAAAATCAACCGCAGGCGTAATGAATTTAGGCATTCCCTGGCTGTATCGAAAATTGCCCGCAGTACTAAAAACAGAATCAAGGTACAATGGCGCAAAAATACCTACCCGGTAAGTTTTTAATTTAGGTACAGTATCTGTTTGTTGCGCAGATACTTTTTGTACACAAGCCAATGTTGCCACGATAAAAAATACTGCTGATAAAATTTTTTTCATTTTCTGATGATGCTGTTTTTTCCCCCCGATGTACCTGATTTTTTCTTTACCCGTTGTAAAAAGTGGTACCGTATGATCTTAATTATAATTCAACTGCTATTGTTGCTTACCAACCCGGTGATCCTGCTCTTGTATAATTAACCTTTACATTCACCGGTCAAACTCCACTGTCGTTATTCCCACTCAATGGTTGCCGGTGGCTTACTGCTGATGTCATACACCACCCGGTTGATCCCACGCACATTGTTGATGATTTCATTGGAGATATTGGCTAAGAATTCATAAGGCAGATGGGCCCAGTCGGCCGTCATTCCATCTACAGAGGTAACGGCTCTCAGTGCCACGGTATATTCATATGTTCTTTCATCACCCATCACACCCACGCTCTTCACCGGTAACAAGATGCTGCCGGCCTGCCAAACGGTTGCATACAAACCGGCATTTTTAAGTCCATTGGTATAAATCGCATCTGCTTCTTGCAATAACCGTACCTTTTCTTCAGTAACTTCTCCTAAAATTCTAATGCCGAGCCCTGGTCCCGGGAATGGATGGCGGAACAGCATTTCATGTGGAATACCCAGTTCCAGTCCTACCTTTCTTACCTCATCTTTAAACAGCAGTCGCAATGGTTCTACCAGCGATAATTTCATTGTTTCCGGTAAACCGCCCACGTTGTGATGCGATTTGATGGTGGCAGACGGCCCATGAACCGACAGGGATTCGATCACATCAGGATAAATAGTACCCTGGCCGAGAAAATCAATGTTCTCAATGCGGTGCGCTTCCTGGTCAAAGATCTCAATAAACGTATTGCCAATGGCTTTTCGCTTTTCTTCGGGATCGGTTTTGCCGGCCAGCTTCGTATAGAATTTTTCCCTGGCATCCACGCCTTTTACATTCAGGCCAAGCGTGGCATATATTTTCAATACTTCTTCAAATTCATTTTTACGCAGCACTCCATTGTCTACAAAAATCCCGAACAGGTTTTCTCCCACGGCCCGGTGAACGAGGGTAGCCGCCACCGTGCTGTCAACCCCGCCGCTCAGCGCCATGATCACTCTTTTATCGCCGATCTGCTTTTTGAGCGCTTCCACGGTATCGTTGATAAAATGGGCCGGCGTCCAGTCCTGGCTGCAGCCGCAGATATGTGTCAGGAAATTTTTAAGGATCGTTTTGCCTTCGGTGGAATGATACACTTCCGGGTGAAACTGCAGGCCATACAAGGGCCATCCATTGCTTCGTTTAAAAGCCGCTACAGGGATGCTGTCCGTATTGCCGAGTAAAACAAATCCCTCCGGCAGTTCTTTAATGGTATCGCTGTGGCTCATCCATACCTGCGATTGGGCCGATACCCCCTCCAGCAAAACATCGGGTTGCAGTATTTGAAGGCTGGCCCTTCCGTATTCTCTTTTCTCACTTTTGTCCACCCTGCCGCCGAATAGTTTACAGGTAAGCTGTGCCCCATAGCAAATGCCCAGTACCGGCACTTTTTCAGCCATGCTCCTGATATCTGCTACCAGTGCATTTTCCTGGTTAACAGAAAATGGAGAGCCGGATAGAATGATGCCCTTTAACCCCGGGGAGTAATCGATGGCCTTATTGTAAGGAATTATTTCGCAGTAAACGCTGGCTTCTCTTACAGCCCTGGCAATAAGCTGTGTGTACTGTGAGCCGAAATCGAGGATGAGAATCTTTTCCGTCATGGCAGCGAAGGTAAATAATTAAAGGATGAAGAGAGTGAACGGCGTGATTGATTATTATTTACTGCACGCTTACCGTTGCTCACTTTTCACCAGTCACAAAGAATTTTGCAGCCCTGGGTTTCACCGGGTTGATGTTGTAGGGAAGCTCATCAAAGAGCTGCTTTGCCCAGTTTCAGCCGGTGATTGCAGAATGAGAATCCCTCTGACTGTTGTAACGGTTGCCATTCAGCGATTTTTTTCTTTTAAAGGTTTGCTAAAAAACTTTTTATTCTCAATCTTTACAAAAAATTATCAGCCATGAGAAAATTATTATGCATTGCTGCGGTCATTATCGCATGTACATCCTGCCGCCAGATACACGGGAGCGGCAATATCGTCAATGAAAAAAGACAGGTGAGTGATTTTACCGGGATAGACGCCGGCAGTGCTTTTGAAGTAGAAGTAAGGTCAGGAGCTACATCTGTGGAAGTAGAAGCAGATGATAACCTGGTAAAATACATTGAAACAAGGGTAAGCGGAGGCAAACTCAATATTGAATTTAAAAAGAACTATGGCCTCAGCAATGCCCATTTGAAAGTGTTTGTATCGGCTCCATCACTTAAGAATATCAAAAGCTCCGGTGCAGCCAATATCAAAGTACTTGACCTGTTAAAGAACAGCGAAAAAATTACGTTGGAAAGTTCCGGTGCCGGTAATATCAAGGCCGAAGTGGATGCACCCGAAGTGGAGGCCGAAGCATCTGGCGCAGGTACAGTGGAGGTTACTGGCAGAACCCGTACTTTCCGGGCAACATCCAGCGGGGCCGGCAATATCAAAGCAAAGGAGTTGCTGAGTGAAAATACAAATGCAAAAAGCAGCGGTGCAGGTAATGTGCATGTATACGCCAGCGTAAGTTTAACGGCAGATGCATCCGGTGCAGGTAATATTTTTTACAGCGGTGGAGGCACTGTTAATTCGCACGCCAGTGGTGCAGGTGCAGTTAAGAAAGAAAACTAGTGATGTTAGTTGCTGTAAAAAAGGTGCCCATGTTGATTACATGCGCACCTTTTTATTATGCCTATTGTTTTATTACTCTTATTAGTTGCTGCTGTGCACCCTGTGTTATTTTAACTAAGTACACAACAGGTTTCAGCCCATCCCCAAAGCGAAGTGATTGATTTTTTGCCGGATGTAAATTGCTCATGATTTTTCCGCTGATGTCAAACAGGGTTGCTTCAATCTTTTCAGCCGACGCGGTTTCTGCTGTCAATGCAATATGTGGTTATCGGTGCCTTAGTAATTTTACCGCAAGTATAATAAGCCCGGCAATGAACAATACGATGGTAATACGGTTAATGCCATGCATGGCCCTCACGAATTGTGATTTTGGCGCATTGGGGTCTTTCTTTTTTAAGTAGAGGTATTGTGCTACCTGGTTTAAAATGCCCATAATGTTTGTTTTGCAGGATAATTACAAATGCTGCCCGCGATTGTTGAGGAGGATCACAACAAAAAAACCAACAGTTTGTAACCAACGTATTTATTGATTCAAATATAAAACTTGAATTTGTATGAAAAAGGTCTTGTTTGCATGGGCGTTGTGTATTGGCTGTTTAAGTCCTGCTTCGGCGCAGCACAATTTCCCCGTTAAAAAAACTGCGGCAGAATGGAAAAAGCAGCTTAGCCCGGAAGCGTACCAGGTAACCCGGCTCGAAGGAACCGAAAGGGCCTACAGCGGGAAGTACTGGAACACTCATGAAAAAGGCATTTATAGCTGTGTTTGCTGCGGACTGGAAATATTCAGTTCCACCACCAAGTTTGAAAGCGGAACGGGCTGGCCGAGTTTCTGGAAGCCGCTCAAGGCAACCTGCGTACTGGAAGAAAGCGACCTCAGTTTTGACATGGAGCGTACCAAAGTTACCTGCAGCCGCTGCGGAGCTCACCTTGGTCATGTGTTCAACGACGGTCCGAAGCCAACCGGCCTGCGGTATTGTCTCAATTCTGTGTCCTTAAATTTTGCCAAAGAAAAATAAGACGGCGCTTTATTGATAGTTCCTGCCGCTGATCCAACGTCATTCAAACAGTTGGAAATTAAACTCACAGCAGCAAAAATTTCAAGCCGTAATCCTGGTAGTGCAATCTTGCCACATGGCGGCCGATACCGCTGTTGTACCTGCTTATAAAACTTTGCTTGTAATGCCTGCAGATGCTTTAATTTTGCTGCAAAGTTTTTTATTCCATATGCCTTCAACTCAAATTGAACTACTCGACGAAAAGGAAAGATTCGAAGCGCTTTTCCAGTTTGCATCCCTCGGGATACTGATCGTTAATCAATATGGAGACATTATCCTTGCCAATAATTTTTTGCTCAACCAGTTTGGCTATGCAGATGTTACCGAACTGATTAACCAGAAAATGGAGATACTGATACCCTCCAGGTTTCACCACAAACATGTAGGGTACAGAACCAACTATACCGAGCATCCCCAAAAAAGGCCCATGGGGGTGGGGATGGACCTGTTTGCTGTAAAAAAGAACGGCGAAGAATTCCCGGTTGAGGTAAGTCTGAGCAATTATAAAAGTGCCAATAATAACTTCATCATCGCCTTCATCAGCGATATCACCCGCCGGAAAGAGATCGAGAATTCGGTGGTGCGGCAACAAAAAGAACTGGAAGAGATCAATCTTAGAATTGAAGGGCTGAATGATGAACTTGAACAAAAAGTGGTATTGCGTACCAGCCAGCTCGAAGAAACGATGAAGGAACTGGAGAGCTCCAAAGATGAGCTTGCCCAGGCTTTGAGTAAAGAAAAGGAACTGGGAGATCTTAAGAGCCGTTTTGTTTCAATGGCCTCGCATGAATTCCGTACGCCGCTCAGCACCATCCTTTCATCTGCATCGCTGGTGGCAAAATACATCCAGGGCGATGAGCAGGATAAAAGGGATAAGCACATCCAGCGCATCAAATCTGCCGTGCACAATCTTACAGATATATTGAATGAATTTCTGTCCATTGGTAAAATTGAAGATGGCAAGATCATCACCAACTTTACTCATTTTTCAGTGAAAGACCTGCTGACGGCTATTTGCGGCGAAATACAGGGCATTGCAAAAAAAGGACAGCGGATCATTTGCGAATACGAAGGAAGTACTGATGTTATATTGGATATGACCCTGCTGAGAAATGTTTTTATCAACCTGCTTTCCAATGCCATCAAATTTTCGCCTGAAGATGGAAAAATAATATTGCATAGTAAAGTAGATGAATCTGCCACTATCTTTACCATTACGGATAGTGGGCTTGGTATTGCTTTAGAAGACCAGGAGCACCTGTTTGAACGTTTTTTCAGGGGTAAAAATGCTACCAATATACAAGGTACCGGGCTGGGCTTACACATTGTAGGCAAGTATGTAGAATTGATGAACGGGCAAATAGAGTGCAGGAGCGAACTGGAAAAAGGAACCACCTTTATTATTACCTTTACCAATTCTAACGAATAATTATGAAACACCTGCTTTTAATTGAAGACAACGACGAAATAAGGGAGAATACCGCCGAGATACTTGAGCTGGGAGGATACAAGGTTAGCACTGCGGAAAACGGCAAACTGGGCGTTGAAAAGGCTATTGCCGACAAACCCGACCTCATTGTATGCGATGTGATGATGCCGGTACTGGACGGTTACGGCGTGCTGCATCTCCTCAACAAAAATCCCGATCTCAAGGGCATTCCTTTTATTTTTCTTACGGCAAAGGCTGAAAGAAGCGATTTCCGCAAGGGGATGGAAATGGGCGCCGATGATTATGTAACAAAACCTTTTACGGATATCGAATTGCTGACCGCTATTGAAAGCCGGTTAAATAAGGTTGACCTGTTAAAGAAGAATTTTGAATCGAACGCAGTAGGCATGCAGCAGATGCTGGATGAATTCAGTGGCAAAAAGGCATTGGAAAATTTCACCCGGGACAGGCATGTGAATCATTATAAAAAGAAGCAGATCGTTTATTCTGAAGGCAATCACCCTACTAAACTGTACTATGTGGAAAAGGGGAAGGTGAAAACCTTTAAAACGAATGCTGATGGAAAAGAATTTACTGTAGGCTTACACAAAGAAGGCGATTTTATTGGCTATGTGGCCATGCTGGAAGGCACCGTGTACAAAGAAACAGCCGAAGCCATCGATGATACTGAAATTGCGATCATACCCATTGAAGAATTCAGTGGCCTTATTGAAAGCAACAAGGAAGTGATGCAGAAATTCATCAAGCTGCTGGCAAAAGATGTAGCTGAAAAAGAAGAACAACTGCTGGGGCTTGCTTATAACTCCCTGCGCAAAAGAGTTGCAGATGCATTGATCACCCTGCAAAATAAATACCGCAAAGACCAGGGCGAAAAATTCTCTATACAGATATCAAGGGAAGACCTTGCCAATATCGCCGGCACGGCCACTGAGTCGCTCATCCGCACTTTGAGTGATTTTAAATCAGAAAAACTGATTGAGATACAGGCGGGCAATATCATTATCATCAACGAAAGAAAGCTGGCAGATATGTTGAATTAATCTGCAGCGTTGATTTACCCTGATCCTGTAAATTGCAGCCGGTTTAAATGCAGTAGGGGTGTGCAGAAAAAGAGTGGAATTGATGCAGCATGCAGGCCTGGTTGTTTTAACTGCAGCGTTTTTACTCACCTGTTACAGTACCGCCAGCAATGCTTTATTAAAATCATGCTTCATCCTGGTAAATTCCTTTTCCAGGTGATCTACTTCATTCCGGAGTTTTTGCTGTTGACGTACCTGTTTATCATCAGGTGTTTTTCTGAGTTGTACCGCCTGCTTTAATTTCTCTTCGTGCATTTTGGCATCTTTGGCGATCTCGTTGATGAATTCGTCTTTTAGGATGAACAGGTTTTGATAATGCTCGGCATTGTTCAAAAAATCGCGGTCGGTCTTATGATCCAGCACCACGCTCAGTCTTGTTTTTAGATAGGAATTCTCCTGCTTGAAAAAATCAAGCAGCCGGAGCCATGCAGCACATTCCTGTAAGAACTGCTCAGTCTTATTTACCCTATCGCTTTTATGTGAGTCGTGGAGCATACCGTTTATATGCTTTTTTGTTTCTGTTTTATGATCAAGGCTTAACACAACAATTGATTATTTTCTTATCCGCATCTGCAACCGGGCTTAAGTAAGGGATACCAAGACCTACACCCCTTAATATCAGGAGGCAGGCCATCAGCATCATCATATAAGGATAGGCTGCTCTAATTTTTTGTCTTACCCGAACGCCGATAAAATTTCCCCAAAAGGCGATACTCCACATTACCGGGAGGGTACCTGCACCAAATGCCGCCATAAAAATTGCAGCGTTCAATATATCTCCGGTTGCTGTTGCACCTGCCAATGCCAGGTATACCAGTCCGCAGGGCAGCAACCCATTTAAAAACCCGATGGCAAATAAGGTAGACTGGTTCTTTTTGAAAAATAATTGTCCGAATGTGTGTCTTATCTTCTGGAAAAAATTACCTGCTATATGCACGTTTTTAAATTGCGCCGGGAAAAGCCTGGGCAGTATCAGCAGCAATAAAATGGCCGATCCTGCCATAATCGATAACCACTGCTGAAAGCCAAACAGGGAAACGCTTTTGCCCAGCAGGCCGGCAAACACACCAAACAAAGAATAGGTTACTATGCGGCCACTGTTGTATAGCAATGCACCAATGAATTTCGAATGCAGGTTGTCATCTTTTAATGGCAACGCCAGCGCCAGCGGACCACACATGCCCACGCAGTGAAAGCTTCCTATCACCCCCATTGCAAATGCCGCTATTGCTGTTTCTATGATCATGGTGCTTAAAGAAATAATTTGTTCTGGAAATAGTATGCTTTACCATCTTCTTCCCAACTGATCTGTAATTCATGCGCTCCCTTGTTCAGCGCAGGTATATCCGTGGTAACCGTTGCATTGCTGGTAACAAGATCCTTGCTTACATCCTTTTTATCATCTGAAGGGCAATACAACGTAACGTTCACCTTTATCTTCTTTTCATTGAACTCTTTCGGAAACGTGATCACCAGTTTTTGATTGGCTACCTCGTACTTAACGGGGGCAGACAAGTTTTCAGCTCTTTTGATGGCATCGATCCTGTCCTGGTATTTCAATTCCTTGGCATAATAATCAGCCGTTACCAGGTCGGTTTTTTGATTGGATGATTTAAACACCATCACTACGATGCCTCCAACAAAAGCGAGGTAAACAAACAGTATTTTTAATCCCCAGTTCATACTTAATAGTTTAAAAGTTTAATGGTTTAAAAGTTTAAGGTTCCCGGAGGTATTATTAAGTCAACTTCAATGTTAACCTTCAACCTTCAACCTTCAACCTTGTTATTCGTATACTTCCGGTCCAATGAATTTTGCTTCGATCGTTTTTAATCTTTTGCCATTTTCATATAATCCAACATGAATGATCTTTTTCCAGCTTTTCACATCGTTACGGTTCAGTTTTATAAAGAATTGCATGTTGGCATAATCTTCCTTTTTTACAAGCGCCTTGCCGGTTCCAACCGGGGTAATTTCGCCTGCCACATCTTCCAGCTTCAGCACAAAAGGAATGTCTTTGTGCGTTTTATTCGCCAGTTTTAAATTATACAGGTTGGCGATCCTTCCGTCAGGTAATGAGGTGTAGGTCATCCCCGATGTACGCATGAGCCTGGCATCAAGATCAGTACGGGTTACTATCAGTGTAACCAGCAACGTGAGCAGGAGGGTCAAGCCTTGATACGGCTTGTAAACTTAAGTTGTACACCATCCTTGATACTTTTATCAGAAGCATACTTTACTAAACCAACGGGCTTGTCAATGCTTGTCATGATCGCATCGCAGGCATCGATACAGGCGGTGCAATTGATACATTCCAGTTGAGTGCCGTTGCGGATATCGATTCCCGTTGGGCATACCCTCACACAGGCGAAACAGTCAATGCAGTCTCCCTTTGGAGCAGGTGCAATGTTGTCGAAATGATCTGCCAGGTCTTTGCAGGCGCCGTCACTTTTACAGTCTACACATTTACAGTCGTGCTTTTCTTCTTTGTCGTTTTTTGAATACTTACCCCTTGGTTCACCCCGCAGGTAATCGTATGCTACCACGATGGAATTTTTATCAAGCAACACTCCCTGTAATCTCCCGTAAGGGCAAACTACGATGCAGGCCTGCTCCCTGAACCACCAGTACACAAAAAAGAACACTGTAGTAAAACCGAGCAGCGATACAAGTGTGCCAATGTGTTGCAGGGGCGCCTTGATATCCCTGATCAGTTGATCCATGCTGATAAGGTAAGCAAGAAAAAAGTTGGCGATGATAAACGACAACAAAAAAAATGCTGCGAATTTCAATGCCCTTTTCCTCATCTTCTCGCCATTCATCGGCATCGCTTTCAGTTGCTTTTGTTTGGCTGCATCCCCGTCTATCCAGTATTCAATTTTACGGAAAACCATTTCCATAAAAATGGTTTGCGGACAGGCCCAGCCACAAAATATCCTTCCAAATACCACCGTGAATAGTATCACGAACACAATGAACGTGAGCATGGCAATACCGAAGATGAAAAAATCCTGCGGCCAAAATACCAATCCGAAAATGATAAACTTTCTTTCAAGCACGTTGATCATCAGCAACGGCTCCTCATTCACTTTTATAAAGGGTAACGTAAAAAAAACGATGAGGTAAAAAATGCTAAACCTGGTGCGGAGGTTATATAGCCTGCCCTTGGGTTTTTTAGGGTTGATGAAATTTCTGTGGCCATCTTTTGATATGGTGGCCACAGAATCTCTGAACGATCCTTTGGGATCAAATGGTTTTAATACTGCCTCTTTTTCCATTTTAGTTTTCTCCTCGAATTACTTAGCCGTCTTAACCGCTGTGGTATCTTTTATTACTTTCAATGAATCAGTTTTTACTGCAGCAGTAGAATCAGACTTGGCAGTTTCTGTCCACAATTCACCCTGCGCTGCTTTTGCTCCCGGAGGATTGGTGCCACGCAATGATTTGATATAGCTTGCCAGTTGGCTCATTTCTTTCGGGCTGAAATTCTTTGCCCAGCTCTGCATTCCTTTATCAGGATAACCAACTTTAATGGTATGGTAAATATCATTGAGTGATCCTTTGTGCAGCCAATAGTCATCCGTTAAGTTAGGACCAACATTACCGGCTCCACCTTTTAAGTGACAGGCTACACAGTTGGCTTCAAACAATTGCTGGCCATGCGCTATACCTGTGGCATCTGCCATCGGTATATTATTCTCGTCCACTTTATCTTTATTGCTGGCTTCAAATATTTCCTTTTCAATTTTTGCCTTTTCCATTTCTGCTGCATATTCTTCCGTAGGATTTTTACCTGAGCCAAATGCATGGAAATAACCGAGGTAAATAAATGCTACCACGATAGTAAAATAAAAACCATACTTCCACCATGGTGGCAATGCATTGTCCAGCTCCTGTATGCCATCATAATTATGATCAAGCAATACATCAGCTTCTTTTTCAACAGGCACGGCTTTGGTAAAAAATTTTTTATCCAGTGAATCCCACCAGTTGCCCATGAACGAAGCTTTTGCCTCGGCTGTTTTTGCAGGCAGCAGTTCCTGGTACACCCGCCTGATAGAGAATGCCAGGAAGATGATGGCCGCTACTTCAATACAAATCACTCCAACAAATGCCCAGAAGTTATGAGCGGTAAGTCCACCATAATTAATGGCATCTTTGGCGGCATCTGCAGTAGTGCTGCTTTGTGCCAGTGCTGTTTGAGAAAGCAATGACAGGCCAAGCAATAATACAATGCTGAGTGCCTTGCTGCCGGCTTTATGTTTTTCCATTACCAGCCTGCTCACGCCTACCAGTGCCTGGCCCATACCGGCAATGATGAATGCCAGTACTACGGTGATCACGATCATCAGCATAGCCAGCATATTGCTGCTTTCACCATTTGCAGGTGCAGCTTGTGCAGCGTCCTGGGCTGCAGCACCAATAGCTGTTGGCAGCAACAATGCTATCAGTATTATTTTTTTCTTTATCAATTGAAAAAGGTTCATAACGAATATTTACAAGGTTGAGTTAGATAATTCTTCTTTGTCAAATGGGAGATTTGATAATTGCGTCACCCGTTCTTTTTTCATTTTTTTTACCATTACCAGCAACACGATAAAAAACAGGAAAAAGATGATGAGGGAGATCATTGGATAGATCTCTGCATTCTCAATTTTTTCCGCATATTGTTTGATGAATTTGAACATGGTTATTATTTTTTAGCGTTTGCAGGTTTCGAAATATCAGATCCAAGGCGCTGCAGGTAAGCGATCACGGCGATCACTTCCCTGGATGGTGCAATTCTTACACTGTCGTTCTTCAGGTTATTGGCAATGCCGGTAGCCTGTTCCATCAGGTCGCTGTTGGCACGTGCCGCATAATCTTTTTCATATGGAACGCCCAGTGTGATCATCGCATTGATCTTGGCTGCTGTAGAAGCAGTATCCAGTTCATTGTCCAGCAATGCAGCATAAGCCGGCATGATAGAACCTTCACTCATAGAAGATGGTTCTCTTAAGTGGCGGAAATGCCAGCCATCGCTTTTCTTAAGATTGCCGGTAGTATTGCCTTCCCTGAACAGGTCCGGTCCGGTACGTTTACTTCCCCATTGGAATGGGTGATCGTACACGTATTCACCTGCCTTGGAATATTCACCATAGCGCTCTGTTTCACTCCTGAAAGGACGTACCATTTGTGAGTGACAAACATAACAGCCTTCTCTTATGTAGATGTCTCTTCCCTGCAGTTCAAGCGGTGTATATGGTTTTACGCTTGCAATGGTTGGTACATTCGATTTGATGAGGAAAGTAGGTATCAGTTCAATGGCACCGCCGATAATTACTACTACCAGGCTTATCACCATCATCTGTACTGGTTTTCTTTCGATCCACCTGTGCCAGTGTTCGCCGGCATGTTTTACATATTCTTTTTCCAGCGGTGCAGCTTCAGCAGCTTCATCAGCTACCAGTTTACCGGATTTTACTGTTTTAATAATGTTATAAACCATTAATACAACACCAACAAGATATAAAGCACCACCCAATGAACGCATCATATAGAATGGCTTGAGGTAGGTAACTGTTTCAAGGAAAGAATATTTTAACTGGCCTGCATCAGTAAACTGCTTCCACATAGAACTCTGTGTAAAACCAGCCCAGTACATAGGTACTGCCCAGAAGATAATACCCAATGTGCTTAACCAGAAATGGTTGTTGGCTAATTTTTTAGAGTAGAGGGTAGTGCCGAAAATTCTTGGGATCAGCCAGTAAATTACACCAAAGGTGAGCATACCATTCCAGCCCAAAGCACCCACATGCACGTGCGCTACGATCCAGTCGGTAAAGTGCGCTACCGCATTTACTGTTTTCAAAGAAAGCATCGGGCCTTCAAAAGTAGCCATACCATAAGCTGTAACAGCTACTACCAGGAATTTTAAAATCACGTCATCTCTTACCCTGTCCCATGCACCGCGGAGTGTAAGCAATCCATTGATCATACCACCCCAGCTTGGGAAGATGAGCATGAAAGAGAATACCACACCCAGTGATTGTGCCCAGTTAGGCAACGCAGTGTACAGCAGGTGATGCGGACCAGCCCAGATGTATAAAAATATCAGTGCCCAAAAGTGAATGATAGAAAGCCTGTAAGAATATACCGGCCTGTTAGCAGCTTTTGGCATAAAATAATACATCAAACCGAGGTAAGGAGTGGTGAGGAAGAAAGCCACCGCATTATGACCATACCACCATTGTACCAGTGCATCCTGTACACCGGCATACCAACTGTAACTTTTGAACAGCGAAATCGGCAATTCAAATGAGTTAACAATGTGCAGCATAGCAACCGTTACAAAAGTGGCGATGTAGAACCAGATGGCTACATACAGGTGTTTTTCACGACGTTTAATGATAGTGCCAAACATGTTCCATCCAAATACCACCCATATGAGGGCAATGGCAATATCGATTGGCCATTCCAGTTCCGCATATTCTTTTCCTGAAGTAAGCCCCAGGGGTAGGGTCAAGGCTGCCGCTACAATGATGGCCTGCCAGCCCCAGAAATGTATTTTACTTAATACATCGCTGAACATCCTTGCTTTACACAAGCGCTGCAGCGAATAGTATACACCCATAAAAATACCGTTCCCTACAAAAGCAAAGATCACGGCATTGGTGTGTAACGGACGGAGCCTTCCGAATGAACCATACTGGGTAATGTTCAGTGACGGAAATATGAGTTGTAATGATACCCATAACCCGGCAAGCATACCCACTGCACCCCAAAGGATGGTGGCGAAAGCGAAGTTTTTCACTATCCGGTTGTCGTAATAGAATTTTTCTACCTGCATATAGATTTATTTGTTTTGGATTTTGATTTCAGGAGTTGAAGCGGTTTCGGGTTTGAGTTCATCATCAAAAAGCATCCTTACCGAAGGGGTGTAATCATCATCATACTGGCCGTTTTTCACACTCCACAAGAATGCGGTGAGGAAACAACCGGCAACAACAATGCTGATGCCTATCAAAAGGAATAATGCACTCACGGAATTTAATTTTTAATTGAGGTCAAAAGTATTTTTAAAGGAGGTCCCGGGGGGTGACGGTCGTCAAGCCCTGCTATGATTGAAATCAGCGGCACTTTTTTAGGAAAGTCCCTTCATTTTTGCACTCGCCGAAGACAGTATGGTTACCAGCAACACGATGCTGATACTGCTGGCAGGCATTAATATTGCAGCCACCATGGGCGAAAGCCCCGCCTGTACTGCAAAAGAAAGTCCCACGATATTGTAAAGAATAGATAAGATAAAGCTTGCTGTTACGATCTTTTTTCCGCTCCTGGCATAGGCCAGGAATTTGTCAAGATCCTTCACCCTTGTACCATCTAAAATGGCATCACTGGCTGGTGTAAACTGGGCATTGTTGTCGCTTACAGCGATGCCGGCATTGCTTTGTTTTAAAGCCCCTGCATCATTCAGGCCATCACCGAGCATCAGTACTTTTTTGTTGCTGCCCTGCAGGTGTTTGATATAATCCAGTTTTTGCTGCGGTTGCTGTTGGAATTTGATCCAGGTATCCGGGCCAAAAATTTTCTCCAGGTTGCCCTTTTCGGCTGCATTGTCACCCGATAAAATGCACTTGTCGTATTTTTTTGCCGTGAGATTGGCTGCCATTGCGGCAAGCCCCGGTCGGTACTGGTTGGCCACTTTATAGCTTCCCATGTGGATATTGTTCAGTACAATGTGTACCTGGGTGCCGGTATCGTAAGTAATAAAGTCGTTCTTGCTTTCATTGATAAAATGTGCGGCGCCGATCCTTACCGGTATACCATCAACAAGCGCTTCAAGCCCCTTGCCGGGATATTCTTTAAAACCGGTAATGCTGAGCGCATCTGTTCTTTCATCATGGATAGAATTAGATATGATCTTGCTGAGCGGATGTGAAGACTGCCGGGTAACGGCTTTTACAGCATGCAATTCTCTTGGCGTTAAAGGTGTGCCTTCGTACAGCACCGCTGCAGTATGGTGCTGCGTGAGCGTGCCGGTTTTATCCAATACCACCGTGTTAATGGAAGCCAGTGCTTCAATCACCGATGAGTTTTTCAGGTACAATTTATTTTTGCCAAAGATCCGCAACATGTTGCCATAGGTAAAAGTCGCCGACAGCAGCAGGGAACAGGGGCAGGCAACGATGAGTACAGAGGAAACTGCCGGCAATATTTTGGAGGGATCATTTATCCACCAGTACACAAAAGCACTGGCAGCAACGGTAAACAAGGCAAGCGTAAAGTAACGGCTCCAGGGATGGATGAAAGATTTGTCGCCATTTTTCTGGCTGGCAAATACATCGTTGTTCCAGAGCTGGGTGATATAGCTTTGGGAAGTTTCACTCATGATCTCCAGTTCGATGGCGCTGCCCATCTGTTTGCCGCCGGCATAGATCAACTCACCTTTTCTTTTTAGCAGGGGGGTGTTTTCGCCGCTTACAAAACTGTAATCTACATTGGCCTCTCCGTTCATCAGTACTGCATCAGCCGGTATCATTTCTTCATTGCGTATCACAATGTGATCGCCTTTTTTAAGCTGTGTTACGGGAATGTTCTTTTCGCTGCCATTGTTTAGCACGGTTACCCCGAGCGGAAAATAGGAGAGATAATCCCTGTCGAATGAAAAAGAATCATAGGTTTTATCCTGGAACCAGCGCCCGATCAGCATAAAGAAAACAATGCCGGTGCCGGAGTCAAGATAGCCTGCGCCGGTGCCGCTGATGATCTCGTAATAACTTCTGCCGTAGGTAACAATAATGGCCAGGGCAATGGGAGCATCAATGTTTAAAAACCGTTGCTGTAAACCTTTCCAGGCCGATACAAAAAAGTCGCTGGCAGAAAACAGCAGTACCGGCAGCGATAATGCAAGATTCAGCCAGGTAAAAGTTTCCTTTAATCCATTTTGCTCAATATTACCGGATGAAAAATATTCCGGGAAACTCAGCATCATGATATTGGCAAAACAAAAGCCGGCAACGCCGATCTTGTAAATTCTTTTTTTATTGAAACGGGGCGATTCTTTTTGCTTTACATCCTTGAGGCTGATATAAGGTTCGTAGCCGATAAAAGCCAGCAACTCCACCACTTTGCGGAGGGTGATCTTACGGGGATCAAACACAATAAAAACTTCTTTGCGCTGGAACTGTGCCTGCGATTTGATGATGCCGGGATCAATCCGGTGAAGGTTCTCCAGTAAAAAGATGCAGGAGGAGCAGTGCATCTGTGGTAATTCAAAGCTCACATTGGTTTGCGTACCGCTGCTGAATTGTACCAGCTTACGCTGTACCGTTTCATCATCCAGGTAAGCAAAGCGTTCAGAAATAAATTTGCCCTTTGCTTTTATGCCTGGGTTTTTATCAAAACTGTAATAGGTACACAGGTTGTTCTCACTCAGTAAAAGGTACACCTGTTTGCAGCCGGTGCAGCAAAACGGTTTGTCATCGGCAACGATCACCTCATCGCAGTTTTCGCCGCAATGGTAACAGGTTGTTTTTATGGATGTTTCTGTAATGATAAAAAATAGATTTTGATTCAAAAAAATGCCAGCCACTGGCTCAATTCAGCGGCTGGCGGAACGCTACATTTATTGCACTTTTTCTTTTTCACAGGTATTTATTTCAAACATTCATACGGCAGATTATTTACCAGCCCGGTAAGCGGGGCTTAAAGCAAGCAATCGTTGGCTCAGTTTGAAATAAACACCAGCCAAGTCATTAATAAGCAGCCGGCAATAACGTGTTGTTCTTCTGAACGTCCTGTATTTAGTCTTTCGATATTGGTCTCAAATTATTCCAGACATAAAGCGCATGAAACTGCATTTGAGCTCTATGTATTGCTGTTCTACCTCTTTTATCCTGTCCCTCAGAATGTCCTGCGAGCAAAGCGATTCTATGTCATACAACGAAGAAGCTGCTGCATCTTTTTCAAGTCTTGATTGTTGTGCAGCCAGTTCTGTGTTGAGCTGCTGCATTTGTGTCTGCTGAAACTGCAGTAGCTTTTTAAAATGATCTTTTTCAGCCGTCCTGTTTTCTATGTTGTTCTCTTTGTCGCAAAGTATCTTTTCCAGTACCGGCAGCTCATCAGCCTGTGTGCTGATCACTTTTAGCCAACCTGCATTTTCATCCAGGTAGAGCAATACCCTTGATTGATCCGATTGGAAAAGGCGACTCATATAAAGAACTTTAGACTACAAAAGTGCAGTTGACCCGGGGCAATAAAAATGACCCCTGTCAAAACAGGAGATGACCTTTATCAGTATTTGGGCAGTAAGGCTTGCTATTTCCTTTCGAGCAGCCATCCGAAGGGCCTGTACGGCGCTTCGGGGCGGAGATTGAATTGTTTGATCGTATTATCCTGGATAAACGCTACTGCTTCGTCAATGGAATCTGTTACCAGGAAAAAACGATCGTCATCGGCAGAGATAGTGCCTTTGGCCTTCATCAATTCAATGTGTTCGATCAGGTCTTTATGAAAGGCTTTGTCAAAGATCACCACCGGAAACTGTTCGATCATCTTTGTTTGTATCAGTGTTAAAGCCTCAAAGTATTCGTCCAGTGTACCAAAGCCGCCGGGCATCACCACAAAAGCGTAAGAGTATTTTATCAGCAGGGTTTTACGTACAAAAAAGAATTTGATGTTTACCCATTTGTCAAGATAAGGATTGGGATGCTGCTCATGGGGCAACACAATATTGCAGCCCACGCTGCGGCCTCCAACAGCTTTGGCGCCCTTGTTCGCCGCTTCCATGATGCCCGGACCGCCACCGGTCATAATGCTAAAACCCAATTGAGCGATCCTGCCGGCCAGTTCTTCCGTTGTTTCGTAATAAGGATGGCCGTCTTTAAACCTGGCCGATCCAAAGATGGTAACACAGGGGCCAACGAAATGCAGTTTTCTAAATCCCTTGATGAACTCGAACAATACTTCAATGGAAAACTTAAATTCTTTCCAGCGGCTTTGCGGTCCTTCAAGAAATTTGATCTCGGATTTTGTCATAGAAAAACATTTGGCATCAAACCTAATTGTTTTTTGCAAGAGTTGATTTGTAGACTATTTAATTAACTTAATTAACGGTCCGTTTTTTCATTGCAGAATGATTACTTTTAAATATCCTCCTTTGCAGGTGTAATCCACCAGTTCATGTTCAATAAAAAAACACCGTTATTGCTGTTGTTTGTTATTGCAAAATTTATATTGCAATACCAGTTGATCGATCCTTCTTACGATTTGCACAGGGATGAATACCTGCACCTCGACCAGGCAAAACACCTTGCCTGGGGATTCGACTCTGTACCGCCTTTCAGTTCCTGGATCGCCTTTATCATTTCAACATTGGGCAACAGTGTTTTTTGGGTCAAATTTTTTCCTGCCCTGTTTGGTGCATTAACGATGGTAGTAGTTTGGAAAGCAATTGAAAGACTGGGTGGCGGCGTATTTGCGCTGGTGCTTGCGGCTCTGGCATTATTGTTATCGGTATTGTTGCGCATCAATATGCTGTTTCAGCCCAATTCCTTTGATATTCTTGCATGGACGTTTTTTTATTATTGCACCCTCGTTTTCATACAAACAGAAAACAACAAATGGTTGTATGCAGGCGCCGTGATCTTCGCCATTGGCTTTCTGAATAAATACAATATCGCTTTTTTGCTGATGGGAATTCTTCCTGCATTGCTGCTTACAAAATTCCGGGAAGTGTTTGTCAATCTTCATTTGTATGTGGCCCTGTTGCTGGCTTTGCTGTTGCTGATGCCCAATATTTTCTGGCAGTTCAAAAATGGGCTGCCCGTGATACACCATATGAAGGAGCTGGCTTCAACACAGTTGGTAAACGTAAGCCGTTTGAATTTCATCAAAGAGCAACTGCTTTTTTTTGCCGGTTCTTTTTTCATCATTGTTATAGCATGGCTGTCGTTTTTTATGTACCCGCCTTTCAGGAAATTTAAACTCCTTTTCTGGGCCTATGTTTTTACCATGCTGCTCTTCATCTACCTCAAAGCGAAATCGTATTATGCCATTGGCGCTTACCCGCTGTTTTTTGCTTTCGGCGCCGTGTACCTGGAGCAATTATTAAGCAAAAGATGGCTCAAATACCTGCGGCCTGTTGCCCTACTGTTACCCCTGGTTTTTTCCATCATTATTTTCAGGATAGGATTTCCAACTGCCGGTGCAGCAACCCTGGCGAAGCGTTCGGAACAATACCGGCAATTTGGTTTGTTACGATGGGAAGATGGAAAAGATCATTCCCTGCCACAGGATTTTGCAGATATGCTGGGCTGGACGGAACTGGCAAAAAAAGTGGATGCCGTGTACGAGACCATTCCCGATAAGGCGCATACCATTGTGTACTGCGATAATTACGGATTGGCGGGCGCCATCAACTATTATTCTGCTTACAAAAATATCAATGCCGTTTCTATGAGTGCAGATTACGTGGATTGGTTCCCGCCTGCCAGTACAGAAGTGAAACATGTGATCCTGGTAAAAGACCTGTATGACGATGATACCGCAAGAAAAAAAGAACTTCCCTTATTCCGGTCAGTAACATTAAAAGGCAGAATTGAAAATATGTATGCAAGAGAAAAAGGCACCGCTATTTACCTGCTGCTGGATGCCAACGTTCCCATCATGCCATATTTTACCAAGGATATCAGGGAAGTAAAGCAGGAAAGAAACTTTTTCCATTAACTGGAATCTGTTTTTTTATCTGGAAGTAAAACAACGGTGCTTTTTTTGAAAGCCTTGCCGCTGCTCACTTTCCAGTTTGGCATATCGATGGTTAACCATAAGCCAAACATCAATTTTATGCAGGAACCATTTTCTCTGAGAATTTTTTTAGTAGACGACGATCTGTTCAGCCGGGCTATTTACGAGCAGCATTTCCGTAATATGGGCTGTACCGATTTTAGGTCTTTTTCTAATATCGTGGAATGTGTGAGCAGGTTCGATGAGCATCCGCAGGTAGTATTTCTTGATTACCGCACCAATCCTGAAAGGGGGCTCAAAATTCTTTCTGCCATCAAAAAGATCATCCCTCATGCGTACATTATTTTTATAACAGGCAACAGTGGTATCATTGAATCATTGTTTTCATTAAAGAATGGCGCTTTTGAATACATCATTAAGGACCACACTTACCCTCAACAATTGCAGCAGGTGCTGCGGCGGGTGGGAGAGATGGAAAAACTGGCATATAAAAGACCCTGATATAATAAACAACGCCCCGCAATTGCGGGGCGTTGTTGTGTAAATAATATATAGAATTACCAATCACCACTGGCACCACCACCACCAAATCCACCTCCTCCAAAACCGCCAAATCCACCACCACCGCTGCTTCCACCGCCACCAGACCAGCCACCACCGCCTCCACCACCAACGGGGAAAATAAATGGCCCTGTAAAACCACGATAACCACGCCTGCTCATAAAGCCGCCACCACCGCCACGGGAAATACTCGAAAGAATGATGATGATAACAATGATCGCAATAATGGCTCCCAGGGGAGAACCCTTGCTTTTTTTATTGTAGCCAACGGGCGCCGTAAACTCGCCTTTGGTAGCCTGCATGATAGCGTCTGTTCCTTCATCAAGCCCACGGTAATAATCCTGACCTTTGAATTTAGGTTTGATAACAGCATCAATGATCTGCTGGCAGGTAATATCGGGCAATGCTTTTTCAAGACCATAGCCCGGTGAGATATTTAGTTTGCGGGGATCAAGAGATACCATTAACACCACCCCGTTATTATTTTTTTGCTGCCCCACTTTCCAGTTTCTTCCCAATTCAGTGGCAGCATCTGCAATATCCCTCCCCCCGAGCGAGGGAACAGTGACCACCACAATTTGGGTAGAAGTGGTATTGTCAAACTGCACCAGTTTTGCCTCCAGCGCTGCTTTTTGCTCCGGGGTAAGTATGTTGCCATAATCATTCACCAGCCTGGCCGGTGAAGGCGGCGTACTGATGATTTTATCGATTGCGAAATCCTGCGCCTGCAATCCTTTGATAAAAGACAGCAATAACACAAAGAGTAGCAGTGATTGTTTTTTCATTGATGTGTGGTTCATTTCCCAAACACGATCTCGTCCGGCAATTCATTTCTGTCGGTAGATGCTTCGTAAGGAAATTTTTCTTTTAGTGTGGTACCGATCTGTGTAACGCAGTTGGCGATCCCGGTGGCAATGTCATTTTCTCTGAAAAGCAGTAGCATCCGTTGCACTTCATTTTCCCAGTAAGCCGTTCCCACCTGCTGATGAATGCCTTCGTCTCCAAACAGTGCCACTTCATGATGATCCATTGCCAGGTAAAGCAATACCGCATTGCGATGATCCGTTTCCTGCATTTTAAGGCGGAAGAAGATCTCTGCCGCACGTTCAAGCGTACTCACCAGAGGGTTTTTACTTTCAATATAGATCCTTATCTCGCCGCTGGTTTGCTTTTCGGCATTGCGGATGGCATTCACGATCTGCTCATTCTGAGCAACTGTGAAAAACTTCACTGGCTTTCGAAAAAAAGAAAATATTCCCACGGCGTTGATTTAAAATTTTATATCAATGGCTTTGTTCGCACCGGCATCAGATTCATAGCCGTTCTTCGCTTTAAAGCCAAGAATACCGGCAACTATGTTGGTCGGAGAACTTCTAACCTTACTGTTATAATCTGCAATGGCGCCATTAAAGTCCTTCCTGGCAAACTTGATTCTTCTTTCTGTTCCTTCCAGTTGCGTCTGCAAGCCCCGGAATGCCTCTGCCCCTGTGAGATTTGGATATTTTTCAATCACGATGATCAGGTTGTTGGTCGCAGTGGCCAATTCGTTCTGGGCCTCGTTGTTCATCCGGAATTTTTCCTGTGTAAGGTCGGACGTTGAATAGTTGATAGCAGCAGCCTTTGCCCTCGCAGCAGCTAGTTTTTCCAGCGTTGTTGATTCAAAATTTGCCTGCCCCTTCACTGTGTTTACCAGGCTGGGGATCAGGTCTGTTCTGCGCTGGTAAGCGTTCTGCACTTCACTCCACTGAAGTTTTACTTTCTCTTCTTTTTTTACCAGGTCGTTGTAAGTAACGATCGAAAAGATAACAGCGATGCCAACAACTGCAGCAACGATGATTCCAATATAACGCTTGTTCATGTTGAGTACTGCGGTTATTATTTCTTCATATCATCAAAGTTCACATCTACTTTCTTTTCTGCACCTGCATCTGCCTTAAAGCCTTCTTTTGCCCTGAAACCGAACATGCCGCCCAGGATATTCATTGGGAACGACCTCACCTTGGTGTTGTAAATATTGATCTCATCATTAAAAACCTTACGGGAGTTTTTGATGCCATTTTCAATGCCTTCCAGTTGCCCCTGCAGTTTGGTGAAATTTTCAGTTGCCTTCAAAGTAGGATAGGCTTCAACGGTAGCCAGCAACCTGCTGAGTGATCCGCTCAACTGGCCCTGTGCAGCCTGGAATTCAGCCACTTTTTCAGGAGTTAAATTATTGGCGTCAATGTTAACGCTGGTAGCTTTGGCCCTTGCTTCTACTACATCTGTTAGTGTTTTTTGCTCAAAGTTAGCGGCACCCTTTACAGTATTCACCAGGTTGCCGACAAGGTCAGAGCGGTTCTGGTATTCCGTTTGAACATTGTTCCAGGCTTTCTTTACGCTTTCATCCTGTTTTACAAGGCCGTTATAACCATTGCAGCCTAAAAAACCAACAATTACTACGATAGCTAATACTACCAATAATCCAGTACGTTTCATGTGTTATGATTTTTTGTTTGGGTAATAAATATACACTTTCTTTTACAGTGCAAGATTAATACAAAAACCAACTGCAGTTACACAGCAATCGGCTTTCTGCGGTATTGTACTCCCGGGAGGGCAATTTTACCGGTGAATGGAGAATTCCGGGGGGTAAAATGATGCGCCCCCCGGAATGTTAGAAGATCAGAACTCTTTAATTATCCTTTTACTGCGGCAATGCCGGGTAATACTTTTCCTTCAAAATATTCAAGCATGGCGCCGCCGCCGGTGCTTACATAACTTACTTTGTCTGCAAGATCAAACTGATTGACTGCTGCTACGCTGTCTCCACCACCAACAAGGCTAAAAGCGCCGTTGGATGTTGCTTCGGCTACCGCCAATGCAATGGCCTTGGTACCATTCTGAAATTTTTCCATTTCAAAAACTCCCATTGGCCCGTTCCATAAAATGGTTTTTGATTTTTTGATCACTTCACTAAAAATGCCCACTGCTTTGGGTCCAATATCAAGCCCCATCCATCCATCAGGTATGGCATCGCTGGGTCTTACCTCAGTATTGGCATTGGCATCAAACTTATCGGCGATCACAGAATCTTCCGGTAAATGAATGCTTACGTTCTTTGCTTTGGCTTTTTCAAGTATTTCCAGTGCAGTTTGTAACCTGTCATCTTCACACAGTGAGTTGCCGGTCTTTCCACCCCTTGCCTTCATGAAGGTGTAAGCCATTCCTCCGCCGATGATAATATCGGTAGCCCTTTCCAGTAAGTTTTCAATGATCAGTATCTTGTCAGAAACCTTTGCTCCGCCAATGATAGCGCAGAACGGTTTTTCTGAACCATGCAATACTTTTTCGGCACTTATTACTTCGCCTTCCATCACCAGGCCAAATAGCTTTTTATCACCCGGGAAAAACTTAGCGATCACGGCGGTAGAAGCATGGGCCCTGTGTGCCGTACCGAACGCATCGTTTACATATACATCACCCAGCCTGCTTAGTTTTTCTGCAAAAGCTTCATCGCCTTTTTCTTCTTCTTTGTAAAAACGCAGGTTCTCTAACAACAATACCTCACCGGGTTTCAGCATCCCTGAAGTAAGTGTGGCCTGTTCCCCGATACAGTCATCTGCAAAAAATACTTTTGTGTTGTTGCCACCATCTGCATTTAATAATTCATGCAAATGTTTAACGAGGTGTTTTAAAGAATATTTGTCTGTTGGCCCGTCTTTCGGACGGCCAAGGTGGCTCATTAATATAACGCTGCCGCCATCGCCCAGTATTTTTTTGATGGTAGGGATGGTAGCCCTCATCCTGTTGTCATCGGTTATGTTGAAGCTGGCATCTAAAGGCACGTTGAAATCTACCCGTACCAGTGCTTTTTGTCCTGCAAAGTTGTGTGAATTAAAATTGCTCATAGTTTTAATGATTGCTTGTTAGTCTTTGATTTGAACCATCCGCTTCGAGAGCGATTGGTTCATTAAAGGTAGTGAATGAATAAAAAAAGCTCCCCGGAAATAAAGGGAGCTTTCAATTTTATGTGTTGAATAAAATGATATCAAACAAGTGTGTCCTTCGTACCGCGGAATAATCCGGGTCGCTGAGATCTGCTGTTAGAAAGACTGCCTGTTGCATAAAATTATTTACTGATCAATCCTGCAAAGAAATGAACAGTACGTACCAGTTGAGATACATAGCTCATTTCATTATCGTACCATGATACCACACGTACCAGTTGAACATCACCAACCGTTTGAACCCTTGTTTGAGTTGCATCAAACAAAGAACCGAAAGTAGTGCCGATGATGTCTGTGCTTACAATTTCATCTTCGGTATAACCAAAGCTTTCATTGGCAGCAGCTTTCATAGCAGCGTTTACTTCTTCTACAGTTGTTTTCTTATTAAGCACTACGGTTACTTCTGTTAAAGAACCGGTGATGGTTGGTACACGTTGTGCACTACCGTCCAGCTTTCCTTTCAAAGATGGCAATACCAGCCCGATTGCTTTTGCAGCGCCGGTACTGTTTGGTACAATGTTTTGTGCGGCGGCCCTTGCACGGCGAAGATCGCCTTTTGCGTGTGGAGCATCCTGCGTATTCTGATCATTGGTGTAAGCATGGATCGTGGTCATTAAACCATTTACGATACCAAAGGTTTCGTCCAGCACTTTGGCAACAGGAGCAAGGCAGTTGGTGGTGCAGCTTGCGCAACTGATCACTGTTTCAGAGCCATCCAGTATACCATGGTTTACATTGAATACCACTGTTTTTAAGTCGCCGGTAGCAGGAGCGGAGATCACCACTTTTTTAGCGCCTGCTGTAATGTGCGCTTCTGCTTTTGCTTTGTCGGTAAAAAAGCCGGTACATTCCAGTACTACATCCACATCGTGGCTGCCCCATGGAATTTGAGACGGGTCTTTCTGGGCATATATTTTTACGGCTTCACCGTTTACTGTAATGGAATCTTCAGTGGCTTTTACTTCTGCATCAAAACGGCCCTGGGCGCTGTCGTACTTAAGGAGGTGAGCCAATACCTTCGGACTGGTAAGATCATTGATAGCAACAACATCAATTCCCTGCATATTATAGATCTGGCGATATACTAAACGACCGATACGGCCAAAACCATTGATTGCAACTTTAACTGTACTCATAATTTGAAAATTTATTTAGTTAGAAACGGGGGCAAAGGTAATGATTAGTGAAATAAAAAAGCTCCATAAATATTTTATGGAGCTTCCGGGTACTATAAAATTAATTGAGTTTGAGGCGATTTTGTGTGCAGGTTTTTTTTGATGAAACTCACTGTCATTCCGGTTTGTACAATTTGGCATCCACCGGTTTGTTCAATTCGATTTTATCAAAAGTAGTTCCTCCGCCGGGCCTGCCGGTATCTCCTTCTGTTTTGGTT
>APMI01000136.1_pt1 | contig 49786 bp, 42 predicted proteins | sample 667938 | NCBI WGS metagenome assembly APMI01 (sample SAMN01084076, study PRJNA167559) | wastewater metagenome | biome: Wastewater | place: Denmark: Ejby Moelle, Odense | collected 2011-11-28
TCAGAGACAGGCGAGCCCCACGGTCGGGTCGCCAAACCACTCATGTACCGGGCGGCGCTCGCCCAGTGCTGCCAGCTGCCGATCCACCGCATCGTGGTTGCCCCACAGCACGTCTGCCAGCGCGCCCCCGGCCACCAGGGCCTCGATGTCGCTGCAATACAGACCCAGATCCCGCTGCACATAAAAGCCGTAGCTGCGGCAGGCCACGGGACGGTGGGCATAGACCAGGCAGGCGTTGGTGGCCTGATCCAGCAGCGGGCAAATGACGTGGCCGGGCTGCGGGGTGGCCAAGGCGGTCATGCCAAGGCTGATGGTCTCGAGGCGTTGGGCCGGGAGCGCCGCCAGCCCCTCCCTGAGCAACTGCCATTCGGCGGCGGTGAGTTGCGGTGCATGGGCAAGTCGCCGGCAGCAAGCGGCGCAACCCTTGCCGCACAGCCAGTTCGCGTGATCGGTGCGGATGGCGTTGACGCGGGCATCGATGTCCTGGTGAAGCTGGACGAGAGGTGCGGAATTCGGCACGGTTACCCCTGGTAAGGCCCCGCAACGGGGCAAAGAGGCTGGAGAAGCCTCGCGGGCGACGACTCTACGCATGTCCGGCAGTTACGCCTTCATGTATGCCATGACCGGCAGGTCCACCTCTGTCATGTGCTCCAGAAGCCAGGCACTTGCCACTTGTGCCAGCCTCTTCCCGTCAACCTGCCCTGTCGTTCCGCTGAGCAAGAGTTCGACAATGCGTTCGCGATGCAAATCGTGGGATGCCTTGTGAGCCTCCAGTGTCGGGCACCCGTTTTTCTCGAGAAGTATTTCCTCGGCTTCAAAGTGCTCATCCACCAGCGCGGCAAAGTCGTTCAGGATGACGTGAAACTCCCGGGAGCCTGATTCCGCACAGTCAGTTGCGAGATTGCAGATTTCAATGAGTCTTTTATGCTGGCGATCCAGCTGCGTGTTGCCCACCGACAGTTCGTCAGACCAGGCAGGTAATGTGTATTTCATGAGACTCCCGGTTTTGGACGCAATGTGGCTGATCCTGAATCAACCTTGCCCTGCAAGGTTCGGCTTTCGTGATCATTGGCCATTCCAGTGATCACGCTTGCAGCGCACGTGTTACCACATCAAGTCGTCCGGAACCTTGAAGTCGGCATAGGGATCGTCCGCGTCGATCACGCTGCTGGACTTTTTCACCTGCACGACGAGGGAAGGATCGCGTTCGGCGATCTTGTCGGCGATCACCTTGGGGACCAGTTCGGTGGTGCCGCCGTGGCAGACGATAGCCAGCAGTCCGTCCACCAGATGGGCCTGGACCGCGGCCGACACATATACCCGTTTGACCTTGTTGTCGTGGGTGAAGTTGTAGGCGATGTCGCCGCCACCCTTGCTCTGGCGATGTTGCTTCACCATCTGGACAATCTGCGCCACGATGGCCTTCTGGTGGGCCGCCGCGTCGCGTTGGGCATTCAGTTCGCGGGCCCGCTCGGCATTCTTGCGTTGCGTTTCAAGGGCTGCGAGGCGTGCTTCGTCAACACTCTGCGTGCCGGTCCGGCGCTCGACCTTCTTCTGTTTGGTTTTTTCCTGGTGGACCTGTTTGGCCTTGTTTTTGTCGACCAGGCCGGCTTTTAAGAACTGTTCCTGCAAGGAGGCCATCTTTGCCACTCCGTAATTGAGCTTTCCTGCCCGGATTGCAGCGTCGGGCGGTGAAAAAACGGCAGCATAGCAAAAATGTGGACGCCACAGCCCTGTGCCGGCTACAGCACCTCGAAGGTCAGCTTGTTACCGTCCAGTTGCATGCTGCGCGCCTTGATCAGCTTTCCGGGTCTTGGTTTTCTCAGGACGGCGACGCTTTCGCCAACACCTGACCAGATGCCGGTAATGACATCGCGCTCGCTGAGCGTGTCGCTGCTGCTGGCGGGAAGGGTGAAGAAGCGCTGGGGGCTGCTGGCGGAGGTCACAAAGTAGGCTTGTATGTCTTCCGAGCGTTGCATCTGCCAGTCGAATCCCAGGATCCGCAGGGCCTCGGCAAAGGGTTCGTAGCCGATGTCGATGTCCTTGAAGCTGATCTTGTCGATGGGGATGGCCTGCATGTGAATGGCTCCTGTAAGGGGTCTGTCGAGTCATGCCGCAACAAAAAGCCAGGCTTTGCGGCCTGGCCTTTTGCGTTGCACGTGGTGCTGGCGGGTCTGCCCGGATCAGCTGCCTTTCCAGCCGCCACCCAGCGCCTTGAACAGATCGACTGAGGAGGTCAGGCGGGCCTGCCGGTTTTGCACCCAGGCGACAGTGGCGTCGTTGGCGGTGCGCTGTGCGGTGAGCACTTCGAGGTAGGGCGAGTAGCCGGCGTCGTAGCGGGCCTGGGCGAGTTGCAGGGCGCGCTGGGCCGCGTTCATGGCACCGGCGTAGGCGTCTTCGGCTTCGCTGTTCTGGCGCACCGAGACGAGGGCGTCGTTTACTTCGCGAAAGGCCGTCTGCACCGACTTGCGGTAGCTCTCGAGGCTCTGCTTTTGCTGGGCAGTGACCTGCTCGACCTGGGCACGCAGACGGCCGCCTTCGAAGATGGGTTGGGTGATGCCGGCGCCCAGCGACCAGATGGCCGAGGGGGCGCTGAACAGCTGGGACAGATCCTTGCTCTCGCGTCCGAAGGTGCCGGTGAGGGTGATGCTCGGGTAGAGGGCAGCCTTGGCAACGCCTATTTTGGCGTTGGCGGCGATCAGGTCTGTTTCGGCCTGGCGCACGTCGGGGCGCGCTTCGAGCAGGCTGGAGGGCAGGCCGGCCGGCGGTACCGGGGGCACCGGCAGGCTGCGCAAGTCGCCCGCGGCAAGCTTCAGGCCGGGCTGGCCGACGAGCAGGCCGAGGAGGTTCTCGGCAAGGGCGCGGGTCTTTTCCAGTTGAACCTGAGCGGCCGTGTAGGCCGCCAGGGAGCCTTCGGCCTGTTGTACGTCGAGCTGGGAAACGATGCCGCCTTCAAAGCGCGTGCGGGTCAGCTGGGTGCTGCGGCTCTGGCTGCTTACCGAGTCGGAATTGACCAGCAGCTGGGCATCGATGGCACGCAGGTTGAGGTAGGCCTGGGTGACGGAGGCGGCGAGGCCGAGCGACACCGTGTCGCTGGCATAGCGGGTGCCGAGGGCCTGGGCCCGGGCGGCTTCGGAGGCGCGGCGCAGCTTGCCCCACACGTCCAGCTCGAAGGAGGTGGACAGGTTGAGCTTGGCACTACCGCGGATCGGCGAAATGCTGGGCGTCTTGACCGCAGTGGTCTGGCTGGCGCGGCTGCGGCTGCCGGTGGCGTTGGCGTCGATCTGCGGAAGCAGGGCGGCGTCCACCTGGCGCAGCACGGCATCGGCTTCCTCGATGCGGGCGGCGGCAATCAGGGCGTCGGGGCTGCTGGCCAGGGCCTGGCTGACCAGCGCGTCGAGCTGGTGGTCGCCAAAGAGGGTCCACCAGTTGCTGGCGACGCCGGGGCTCTGGGCTACCGGGGTGGCGGTGGCGTAGGTCTCGGGCAGGCTCACCTGCGCGTCGGGCCGGGCGTAGTCGGGGCCAAGGGCGCAGCCCGTGAGGGCTGCGGACAGGGACAGGGCCAGCAGTGTCAGGCGCGGGCGGATCATGGCTTCACCTCCTGGTGGGCGGAGTGGCTCTCGGGCAGTTTGCCGTCGGGCTGCTGCGGCTTGCCGCGGCTGAGCCACTTGAAGAACAGGGGCACGAAGATGGTGGCGATGAAGGTGGCGGCGAGCATGCCGCCTACCACGCCGGTGCCCATCGAACGGCGTGCGGCCGAACCGGCGCCCGACGAGATGGCCAGTGGCAGCACGCCGAGCACGAAGGCCAGGGACGTCATCACGATGGGGCGGAAGCGCAGGCGGGCCGCTTCCAGCGCTGCCTCGACGACGCCCATGCCTTCGGCCTGCTTCTGAGCGGCAAACTCGACGATCAGGATGGCGTTCTTGGCCGCCAAACCGATCAGCACCAGCAAGCCGATCTGGAAGTAGATGTCGTTGGGCATGCCGCGGATCAGGACGGCGACGAGCGCACCGAACATGGCGAAGGGCACCGCCATGATCACGGCCAGCGGCAGCGACCACTTTTCGTACTGGGCGGCGAGGATCAGGAACACCATGATGATGCCGAACACGAAGGCAATGATGGAAGCACTGCCGGTACGCTTTTCCTGGAAGGCCTGGCCGACCCATTCGGTGCGGTAGCCTTCGGGCAGCATTTCCTTCGAGACTTCTTCCACGGCCTTGATGGCGTCGCCGGAGCTGAAGCCGGGCGCCGCGCCACCGATCACCTTGGCGGACACGAAGCCGTTGAAGCGCTCGACCATCTCGGCACCGGTGATGGTCGTCACCTTGGCAACCGCCGACAGCGGCACCATCGCACCGCTGTTGGCGCGTACGTAGGGCTTGAGCAGGTCTTCGGGCTTCATCCGGGCCGTCGCGTCGGCTTGCACCAGCACCTTGTAGGTCTTGCCGCCCCGGTTGAAGTCATTGACGTAGAGGGTACCGGTGCTGGCCTGCAGCGTGGCGTAGATGGAGTCCAGCGGAACGCCCATCGACAGGGCCTTGGGCTCGTCCACTTCGACATAGAGCTGCGGTGCGGTGACCCGGAAGAAGGTGTTCAGGCCGGCCAGCTCGGGACGCTTCTTGAGGGCTTCGACGAACTGACCGGTGACCGCGGCGAGATTCTTGGCGTCACCATCGGCCCGGTTCTGCACATACACCTCGAAGCCGCCGGCGGTGCCGAGGCCCTGGATGGGAGGCGGGTTGAAGACCAGACCCATGCCGTCGGTGAGGCTCATGCCGACGCCCATGAACTTGCCGGCCATCTCGCCGGTGGTCACTTTGCGTTCGTCCCAGGGCTTGAAGATGATGAAGGTGGTGGCGACGCTGGGCCGGTTGTTGCCGGTGATGAAGTCCACGCCATTCACGAAGAAGACGTTCTCGATGTCGTCGGACATGATGCGCTGGCGCATCTGTTCGGAAGTGACGTCGGTTCTCTGGTTGGACGCGCCGTCGGTGAGGGTGACGAAGCCGAACAGGTAGCCCTGGTCCTCGGACGGCACGAAGCTGCCCGGCACGATGCGTAGCAGTCCGAAGGCGGCAGCGACAGTCAGCAGGAAGACCAGGGTACCGATGATGCCGTGACGCAGGGTCAGGCCGACGGTGTTGGTGTAGCTCCGGGTGAAACGCTCGAAGAGCCGGTTGAAGGGGCGGAAGATCGGCCGCTCCTCGTGGGTCGGCTTGAGCAGCAGGGCGCACAGGGCGGGGGTGAGGGTCAGGGCGACGATGCCCGAGATAACCACTGCCACCGCCACCGTGACGGCGAACTGCTGGTAGAGCTTGCCGGCAATGCCGCCAAGAAAGGCCACCGGGACGAACACCGCACACAGCACCAGCACGATGGCGATGACCGCGCCTGACACTTCGCGCATGGCTTCGATGGCGGCGTCCTTGGGCGACATCTTCTGTTCGTTCATCAGGCGCTCGACGTTTTCGAGCACGACGATGGCGTCGTCCACCACGATGCCGATGGCCAGCACCATGGCGAAGAGGGTCAGGGTGTTGATCGAGAAACCGAACAGCCACATGCCGGCGAAGGTGCCGATCAGGGAAACCGGCACGGCGACGATGGGAATCAGCGTGGCGCGCCAGTTCTGCAGGAAGACGTAAACCACGGCGATGACGAGCAGGGCTGCTTCGCCGAGGGTCCACAACACTTCCTTGGCGGACTCCTGAATGAAACGGGTGGTGTCGTAGGGAACGAAGTACTCCATGCCCGCGGGGAACTGCTTCTGCATCTCGTTCAGGCGTGCGCGCACCTTCTTGGCGGTGTCGAGTGCATTGGCCCCGGATTGCAGGTAGATCCCCATCCCGGAGGCGGCCTTGCCATTCACGGCGGTGGAGCGATCGTAGCTGTCGGCACCGAGTTCGATGCGTGCCACGTCCTTCAGGCGTACCAGGCCATTGGCGCCTTCGGCTCGCAGGATGATGTTGCCGAACTCTTCGGGGGTCAGCAGGCGACCCTTGGCGGTGACGGTGTAGGTGAGCTGCTGGCCGTTGATGGAGGGGTTCTGCCCGATCTTGCCGGCAGCGTTCTGGGTGTTCTGCACCTTGATTGCGGCAGCCACATCGGAGGTGGTGATGCCAAGCTTGGCCATCACGTCCGGCTTCAGCCACACGCGCATGGCGTAGACCGCGTCGAATTGCTGTGCGTCGCCCACGCCGGGAATCCGGCGGATTTCCTCGATGATGTTGGTGGCGACGTAGTTGGACAGGTACAGCGTGTCGAACTTGCCTTCCGGCGAGCGTACCGCCGCGAACATCAGGATGTTGTTGGAACGCTTCTGCACCAGTACGCCGGTGCGCCGCACGTCATCCGGCAGGCGTGGCTCGGCTACCTTGACCCGGTTGTTCACCGCGATCAGAGCGGTGTCGGGGTTGGTGCCCACCTCAAAGGTGGCGGTGATGCTGACCGTGCCGTTGGAGGTGCTCTGGGAGTTGTAGTAGAGCAGGCCTTCAACGCCCGAGAGCTGTTCCTCGATGGGGGCGGCGACGGTCTTGGAGAGGGTCTCGGCGTTGGCGCCAGGGTAGCTGGCGGAGATGATCACCGTGGGCGGTGTGATCTCCGGGTATTGGGCGACCGGCAGGGTGAGCGAGGCCATGAGGCCGGCGATCACGATGACGATCGAGATGACCGATGCAAAGATCGGTCGGCTGATGAAGAAATGTGACATGGATGGTGCTCCCTCAGCCCTTGGCCGGTGTGGCCGGGGCCGCTGCTGCCGGCTTGGCATCCGGCGCGCCGGGGCCCTCGCCCGCGGCATGCGGTGCCACCGGGGCGCCCGGACGGGCCTTGATCAGGTTGTCCACGATGACCTTGTCGCCGGCCTTCAGGCCACCCAGGATGACCCAGTCCTTGCCGCTCCACTGGCCGGTCTTGACGGGCCGCGGCTCGACCTTGTTGTCGGGGCTGGCAAGCATCACCATCGGGCCCTTGTCGGTCTGCATGACGGCCTGTTGGGGCACCTTGAAGACGCCGTCGCGTTCGCCGGTAAGGAGGCGGGCGCGCACGAACTGGCCGGGCAGCAGGGCGCCGTCGGCATTGGCGAATTCGCCGCGCAGCTGGATGGTGCCGAGCGTCGGGCTGACCTGGCTGGCCGAGAAGTTGAGTTTGCCACGTACGGGGTAGGTGCTACCGTCGGGCATGATCAGTTCAACACCGCGAATGGCCTGGGGCTTGAAGTGCCCGTTCGGCATGGCTGCGTCGAGTTCGTCCTGGGCCACCGAGAAACGCACCCACATGGGGTTGAGCTGGACGACAGTGGTCAGCAGGGTGGTGCCGCCGGTAGCGACCAGGGTGCCTTCCGACACGGCCGCGCGCCCGCTGACACCGGCTACCGGTGCGGTGACGGTGGACCACGACAGGTTCAGCTCGGCCTGGCGCAAGGTGGCCTGAGCGGCCTGTACGGCGGCCTGGGCCACGGCGTTGTCGGAGCTGGCGGTGTCGTATTCGCGCTGGCTGATGGCCTGCTGGGCCAGCAGGGCCTTGAGACGGGCGGCTTCGCGCAGCGTCTGTTCAACTTTGGCCTTGGTTTCGCCGAGCTGGGCGCGGGCTTGGGCGACAGCCACTTCGAGCGGTTCGCGGTCGATCTGGAAGAGGGGCTGGCCGGCCTTCACGGTGGCGCCTTCTTCATACAGGCGCTTCATGAGAATGCCGCCGACCCGCGCGCGGACTTCCACTTCGCGGGCTCCCTCGGTCTGGGCAACCGCCTCTACGCTGGTTTCCACCTTCGTCGGCTGCATTTCCATGACCGTGACGGGCAGGGCCGGCATTCCACCGGGAGGCATGCCGCCAGCGGCTTGATCCTTGCCGGTGCAAGCAGCGAGAAGCAGCACGGAGGCGGCGAGGGCGAATTTACTGAGGGGGGGGTGAGCGGTCACGTTGACCTCCGGGGCTGGATTTTTGGAAATTATTGGAGCAAAGTTTATACAAACGCGGATGTATGTAAATAGTCCGCAATACTTTTCTGACGGATTCAAAGAATAATGGTTCGTAAAACAAAGGAAGAAGCCGAGATTACTCGCCTCCACCTCATTGACGCGGCGCGCCGGGTTTTTCTCGAATGCGGGGTGAGTCGTACTACCCTCGAGAAAATTGCCAACACAGCGGGGGTGACCCGTGGTGCCGTGTACTGGCATTTCAAGAACAAGACAGAGCTGTTTTTTGCGATGCGGGAGCAGGCCATCCTGCCCTTCGTCGACCGGGTGGTCTTCAACGAAGCGGATGAAGATCCGCTGGCCGGCATCGAGGCGGCGTTGAGGGAGATCATTCAGATTCTCGTCGACCAGCCAGCCACCCGCGAGACCTTCGAGATCATCAGCTTCAAGTGCGAGTACGTGGATGAGTTTGACGACATGATGCACTGCACGGCGGGGCAAATGGACTTTCTGCGTCAGCTCACCGAGGCGTATGCCCGGGCCGGGCAGCGCGGCGTCCTGCGCAGCGGCCTGACACCTGCCGCGCTGGCCTACGACACCTTCCTGTACGTTGGCGGTCTCATCAAGCTCTGGCTGGCCAGTGCGCCGGGCGAGCCCTATCGCACAGACGTTCACGCAATGATCCGGACCCATGTGGCGCTGCGCCGTGCCTGAATCGGCAGCACGCTGATCGGGGTGGTGTTCGGGCCGGTTTGAGCGGTCGTACGCAGCCTTTAGTCAAAAATATCTTTCAAGGCGAAATTGCGCAATATTGCGCAATTTTTTGCTTCGTATCTGTGCGTTAGGGTTTTCATTGCGCAGGGCGGGGCCTTCGCCTCCCTTGCCCGACAGGGGTATATTCCGACCTCCGCGAGCGGTCCGGCCGCTCGCCATCCCGAATCAGGAGCCAGCGTGAGCAGTTTGCCCAAGTGTCCGAAGTGCAGTTCCGAATACACCTATGAAGACGGCGACAACTATGTCTGCCCCGAGTGTGCCCACGAATGGCCGAAGGTGGCCGCCGCCGAGGAAGTTCGCGTTGTGCGTGATTCCAACGGCAACGTGCTGCAAGACGGCGATACCGTTACCGTGATCAAGGATCTGAAGGTCAAGGGCGCCTCGTCGGTGCTCAAGGTCGGTACCAAGGTCAAGAACATCCGCATCGTCGAAGGTGACCACGACATCGATTGCAAGATCGACGGCTTCGGCGCCATGCAGCTTAAGTCGGAGTTCGTCAAGAAGGTCTGAGCCGTTCTGCCGGCAGCGCATCCGGCTGCTTGTAGGATGTGCTGCCGTGGCCGATACTCGAAACATCGGTCCGGCCCGCACCGGAGGATCACTTGGGGGTCCGTCATGCTCACTACGCACCAGAAGAACTGGAAAGTCGATCAGTGGGTGGCCTACCTGAAGGCCCAGGAGATCCCGATCATGCCGCGCTCGCGCTACCTGATCCTGGCCATGGCCGAAAGCGGCGACGAGCTTTCGTCGCCGAAGGAACTGGCCAAGATCGTCACTGGCGATCCCTTTCTGGCTCTGCGCAGTCTGCGTTATGCCGAGGCGCGCCGCTCGCGCCGGCTTGGCAGCGATACCACCACACCGATGGCCTCGTTGATGCAGATCGGCGTCAATGGACTGCTCGAAATCGCCCGGGACAGCCCACTGTGTGACGATTCGCTGGTGGGTCTGGTGGATTGCGAGTTCAGTTCGGCCAGCGCCTCCTACATCGCCCGTGCCTGGTCGGCCCACCGGTCCGACGTGTCGCCCGATGAGATTGCGTTGGCGGCGCTGCTCGCCGACATCGGCGAAATGATGCTGTGGCACTTTGCCACCGAAGTCCCCGAGCGCGTCCAGGACGAAGCCAGATCCGGGCGGGCGCTCAGCCAGTTGCAGGCGCAACTGCAGGGTGCCGGCTTCTCTTTCAAGGCCCTGTCGCTGGCCCTCGCCGAAGCCTGGGTGCTGCCGCCCCTGATCACCCAGCTCATCCGCGGTGTGGACAGCGTGCGTGCCAACATCGCGCGGCTGGCCAGCGCCACGGCCAAGCACATCCAGACCAACCCCGAAAACCCGGCCCTGCCGTCTGACATCATCAGCGTGCGGGACTACATCCCCGCGAGCAGCTATCGGAGCCTGCTGGCGCCGCTGCCCATTTCCGACGAATTTCGCGCAGCGGTCCTGAAGGCCGTGACGACGGAGGTTGAATGAAGCATCACGACATCGTCCCGACGCTTGTCGAGCAGTTCATGCAGGACGGCGAGTACATCGTGTCGACGACCGATCCTACAGGTCGCATCACGTCGGCCAATGACGTGCTGCTGCGCTTTTCGGGTTACCGCGCCGATGAGCTGATCGGCCGGCAGCACAACATCCTGCGTCACCCGGACATGCCCCGGGCCGTATTTGCGCTGGCCTGGGAGACGATCGCCAATGGCGAAGGCTTCTTTGGTTACATCAAGAATCTGAGCAAGGACGGCAGTTTCTACTGGGTTTTTGCCCACATTTTTCCACTTTTTGACGACGAGGGCAGGCCGTCGGGCTACAAGTCGATCCGGCGCAAGCCGCGGGCCAACGCGCTGACCGGTGTGGCCACGCTTTACGCCGCCATGTGCCAGGCCGAGGCAGAGGCCGGCCCGCGGGATGCCATCGCCGCCGGGCAGGCCGTGCTGGCCAAGGTGCTGGCCGAAAAGGGCCAGAGTTACGAGGCTTTCGTCGCCGCTCTGTGAGGGCGCGGAGGCAGGTACTCAATCCGTCGATTCAGGCGCAAGCTCCGAGTAAAGTGCCTTGACGCGCGCCGAACGCGCCAGATATGCGCTCGCCAGGATGGCGATACCGAGATTGGGCAGGAATCCCGATACCCAGTCGGGGGCGATTCCGGCGTACAGCGCGGCTACCTTGCCGGCAATGAGCAGATAGAGCGCAGTGACGAGCGGCCCCGATATCCAGATGGCGATCTGCGCCTTGATGACGGCGGAGCGCCGCTTGCTGACGAGCAGCCCCACTCCGCCGAAGATGCTGACCGCCAGCGACAGGGTCGTGATGAAAATGGCGAAGGTGTAGTACAGGTCCCAATAGGGGCTGGCCGCCACGGCCGGGTAGTCGCTGGCAGCCGTCTGCAGGAAGCCGATGGCGGCAATGTGCTGGATCGGGCTCAGTAGCAGTAGCCCGCTCACCAGCAAGGCCAGCGCGCCATCGATGCCGTAGTGCCTCTTGCCATACCGGTACAGCGCGAGGAGCGCGCCGCCCAGGGCGAGGGCGGGAAAGACCGCGTGAATCGGATTCAATGTCTGCTCCAGTTGCAAGGGGATGAATTTGCCGGTCCATACTACTTCCAATCTACCGGAAGCGGTTTCTCCCGGCTTTTCGGGCCAGCAGGGGTGCTCAAATCGGGTTCGCGGTCTCGCCCGGGCTGGGTGGTAAGATCCGCCGCCCATGAATATCCGCCGCCTTCCCCACAGTATCGTCGTCCGCCTTATTCTGCTCGGGCTGGGCATCGTATTGCTTGGTACGGCGGTCCGATACGTCGCCCTGACCCGCTTTCTGCGTGAAGACCTGGGCGCGGTGGTGGCCGCCCAGCAACTCGCGCTGGCCACTTACGTGGCGCGGGACGTGGACTACAAGATCAGTCAGCGCCGTTTGCTCCTAGAGCGGCTGGCGGCGGCGCTGCCGGTCGACCTGCTCGGCGAGCCGGCGCGCCTGGATGCCTGGCTGGCCGAGCGCCACGAATTGCAGCCGCTCTTTTTAGAAGGTTTGTACGTGGTCGATCCCCGCGGGAAGATGTTGGCGGATTTTCCCGAGCGACAGGAGCAGGACAGCAGTGACCTTGCCGAGCGGGACTATATCCGGGCGGCACTGGCTGGCAGTTTCTACATCGGGCGTCCGGTGCCCGGCCCTGATGCGGGGGGGCCGGTGCTGCCGATGGCTGCGCCCGTCAAGAATGTGCGTGGCGAGGTTCTGGCGGTGCTCGTTGGCGTCACGGAACTGGCGGCGCCGGGTTTTCTCGATTTGCTCCAGCACAGCAGGATTGGCGAAACCGGCGGGTTTCTGCTGATTTCTCCCCGCGATCACCTCTTTGTTGCCGCCACCCAGCCGGAACTGATCCTGCGGCCTACGCCACCGGCTGGCGGCAATGTGCTCCATGACCGCGCCATGGCCGGCTTCCGGGGCTCCGGCGTGACGGTGAATACACTGGGTGTCGAGGACGTGTCCGCGATGGTTTCGGTGCCGAGCGCCGGCTGGTTCGTCGTGGCCCGTCTGCCCACCGCCGAAGCCTTCGTGACCGTCGACCGGACCCAGCGCTATCTCGTCCGCAACGCCACACTGGGGATGCTGGGCTTTCTGATGCTCCTCGCCGTGGGCCTCTACTTTGTATTTCGCCCCCTCTTGCGCGCTGCCGATCACGCTGACCGCATGACGCTCGGTGAAGCCCCGCTGGAGCCCTTGCCGGTGGTGCGCAACGACGAAGTCGGCCACCTCACCTCGGCCTTCAACCGCCTGCTGCGCAAATTGACCGACACCCAGATCGAATTGGCCCGCATTGCTCACCATGATGCGCTGACCGGCCTGCCCAACCGCGTGCTGCTGGCCGACCGGCTCAGTCTGGCGCTGGCTCAGACCCGCCGCACGGGCATGCGGCTGGCCCTGCTGTTCCTCGATCTCGACGGCTTCAAGCCGATCAACGACAGCCTGGGCCACGATGCCGGGGACGAGGCCTTGCGCCAGGTCGCGCAGCGCCTGGGCAGCATCGTGCGCGAAGCCGATACTCTGGCGCGCATTGGCGGTGACGAGTTCGTATTGCTGATCTGCGACCTTGATGACGGCGCCGAAGCGGCGGCCTGCACCGTCGCGGCCAAGTGCATCAGCGCCATGGCTGCGCCCTTTGCGCTGCGGGGTGAAGACCGTGTGCTCGGCGTATCCATCGGCGTCGTCCTGAGTGAGGGTGAGGACACGCCCGAAGCCCTGCTGCTGGCGGCCGACCAGGCCATGTATCAGGCCAAGGACGCCGGTCGCGGCTGCTACGTGCTGGGGCGCCCGGCAGTTGTACAGGCCCGGATTGTCGGGAGCGGTAGCAAGGCCGCCGGTGGTCTCGCCGGGCGACGCGAGGAGTCTTGAGGGCGTGAAATGAGGGCCATCGCAACGCGGTCCTCAGGGTTGGGCAACAAACCTGTAGCCGACGCCCGGTTCGGTGACGAGGTGATCCGGATTGGCCGGATCCTCTTCGAGCTTCTTGCGCAGATGCCCCATGTAGACGCGGACGTAATGGCTGTCCTCCGCATGGGAGGGGCCCCACACGGCCTTGAGCAGTTGTCGATGCGTCAGCACGCAGTCGGGGTTGGCGACCACGTAGGCCAGCAGGCGGAATTCGATGGGCGTCAGGTGGAGCGCCTGTCCGTTCTTTTCGACCACGCGTCGCCCCAGGTCAATCCTGACCGATCCGAATTCCACCACGCTGGGTCCGTCCGTTCCGGCCCGATGGCGCCGGCGCAGATGGGCGCGTACGCGGGCCAGGAGTTCTGCCGATCCGAAGGGCTTTGTAAGGTAATCGTCGGCGCCGGCGTCGAGGGCCGCGACCTTTTCGGCTTCCACGGTTCGCGCCGACAGAACGATGATCGGAATCTCCGACCAGGTGCGCAGCTCCCGGATCAGGTCGATGCCGTCGCCATCCGGCAGGCCTAGGTCAAGAACCAGCAGATCGGGCTTGCGCGTGCCGGTTTCGATGAGGCCGCGCTTGACGGAGTCAGCCTCGAAAACCTCGCAGCCTTCCGCCTCCAGGGCCAGGCGCACGAAGCGCCGCAGGTTGGCTTCGTCTTCAACGACGATGACTGTTGGAGTCGGGTCAGACATGTATGGCTTCTTCCTGATTCGTCATCATGCCGTGTCGGTCTCATCGACAACAAGTGCCGGCGGCGTGCCCTGGGGCAGGGTGAAGATGAAGCTGGCCCCCCCTCCGGGGCGTTGCCTCGCGTGGATGGCTCCATCGTGGGCTTCGATGATGGCACGGCAAATCGCCAGCCCAAGTCCGACCCCGGGTGTACTGCCTTCCTGCTGACCCCGTTCGAACTTCTTGAAGATCGCCTCCTCGCGGCCAACCGGCAGCCCGGGGCCATCGTCCTCCACGCAAACCTCCATCTGTCCGGCAGTCACGAACGCACGGATCCAGATATGGCTGTCCGGTGGCGTGTACTTCACCGCGTTCTCGAGCAAATTGCAGAACGCCCGCTGCATCAACACCGAATCGACCTTGACCAGCGGTAGCTCATCGTCCAGTTCCACCCGTACCTGATGACCGGAGAGCGCCGGCCGCAGGCTCTTGAGCGCGCTGCCGACCACTTCTTCGAGGGGCTGCCACTGACGATTCAGCTGAATGCGGCCCGCCTGCAGGCGGGCCATGTCGAGCAGGTTATCCACCTGGGCATTGATCCGCAGGGCCTGCTCCCGCAACTCGCGGGAGATGCCGGCCTGCGCGTCGGTGGGCGGCGGCCGGGTCAGGAACATGGAGTCGGCGAGCCCGATCAGCACACTGAGCGGTGTGCGCAAATCATGGGAAATTGCCGACAGCAGGGAGTTGCGCAAGCGTTCCGACTCCATCTGCACGGTCGTTTCCTGCGCCACGCCGACGTAATGAACCCGTTCCAGAGCAATGGCGATCAACGACGCAAAGGTATCCAGCAGGCGGCGCTGCTCGGGAATCAACAGGCGCGAAGGGTCGCGCATTTCAAGGGCCAGTACGCCACGCAGGCGCATCGGCGCCTTCAGCGGCAGGTAGAGAATCGGGCAGGCCGGCAGGGTGTCGGTACCCTGGCCCGCTGGTTCGGCATGGTCAAAAGCCCACTGGGCGATGCCCGGATCGATCTCGGAGAAGCCTGCAGAGGCAAAGATCGGTGCCTGCAGACGGTCTTTTTCATCAGTGAGCAGAAAGGCTGCCCGGGCATGCATCTCGGCGACGAGAAAGCGCTCGCCGATCTCGGCGATTTGCTCCGCCATCAGGGCGCCGGACAGATCCCGGGACATTTCGTAGAGCGCGCGGACACGGCCTTCCCGGCTCCCGGCGACGTGCGCCTGGTATTTGTACCCTGCAGTGAGCTGCCCCACCACCAGGCCCACCACCAGCATCACCGCGAAGGTCATCAGGTACTGCACGTCACTCACGGCAAAGGAAAGCCGCGGCGGGACGAAGAAGAAGTCGAAGATTGCCACGCTCAGGAAGGACGCCAGCACGGCAGGCTCCCGCCCGAAACGGACGGCCACCAGCACGACCGCGAGGAGAAAGATCATCACGATGTTGGCCAGATCTACGAGCGGGTGAAGCGGCGTCGCGATCAAGCCGGTCAGCCCGCACATGGCGGCAGTCAGGGCATAGTCCCGCCAGTCGGCAGTCACCGTGCCAAGGATTTCAGCCGGATTGCGATCCGGCTCCGGCGCATTCCTTTCGGCACGGGCCACCTGAATCACGTCGAGATCGGGGGCGATCTGCCCGATGCGGTCGGCAACGGAGCGCTCCCAGACGCGCCAGGCTGGCGGTTCATCGCGCCCGACCATGATCTGCGAGAGGTTGTGCATGCGCGCGTAACGGACGGCTTCGTCCTCCACGCTGGCGCCGGCCACGGTTGCCGTATTGGCGCCCAGCTCCTGGGCCAGCTTGAGCGTTTTGAGGATGCGGTCCCGGCTGGCCGCGGGCAGGCGCTGACGCGCCGGGGTCTCCACATAGACGGCGTGCCAGGGCGCTTCCAGACGACTCGCGATGCGGGCCGCTGTGCGCACGATCTTCTCGCTCCCCGCCCCGGGCCCGATGCAGGCGAGAAGGGAATCCTGGGTCTGCCAGACGGGTGATACCAACTGGTCGCGGCGGTATTGCTGGACATCGTCGTCCACCCGGTCGGCGGTGCGCCGCAGGGCGAGTTCGCGCAGGGCCAGCAGGTTGCCCTTGCGGAAGAAATTGCGAATGGCCCGTTCGGCCTGGTTGGGCATATACACCTTGCCGTCGCGCAGGCGTTGCAGGAGCTCATCCGGCGGCAGATCGACGAGAACCACCTCGTCGGCGTCATCAAAAACCCGGTCCGGCACCGTTTCCCACACCCGGATGCCGGTGATGCCGCTAACGATGTCGTTGAGGCTTTCGAGGTGCTGCACGTTCACCGTGGAATACACATCGATGCCGGCGGCAAGCAGTTCCTCAACGTCTTGCCAGCGCTTGGGGTGGCGGGAACCGGCCACGTTGGAGTGGGCCAGCTCGTCCACCAGGATCAGGGCTGGCTTGCGCGCCAGGGCCCGGTCCAGGTCGAACTCGGTAAGCACCTTGTCCCGGTAAGGCACCGCCACTGGCGGGATGCGCTCGATGCCGTCGGCCATTGCTTCGGTTTCCATCCGCCCGTGGGTCTCGACCACGCCGATGACCACGTCAACACGCTGGATGAGTTGCTGGCGCGCTGCCGCGAGCATGGCGCAGGTCTTGCCGACGCCGGCGGAAGCACCGAAAAAGATCTTCAGCCGTCCCCGGCAGGCGCGCGCCTCATCCTGCTGCACGCGTGCCAGCAGTTCGTCCGGGTCGAGGCGACGCGGCTCCCGGGTATCGACTCCTGCCATCCCTAATCCTCCTGCCTGCGAAATACGCGGGCCAGCGAGGCCCACTTGGCCCGGGTTCCGAGGCGTTCATCCGACATCGCCTCGAGGAAGTCCGACAGACGCTTGGAGCGAGCGACGGCAAACAGCACCATTCCCAGCGTGAGCACGGTAACCACGCCGAACTGGAGCAGCTTGCGCGACTCCGGCACCTCGGGAAAGCTGAACAGGTTCATGCCGAAATAGCCGGTGACTACGGTGGCGATCAGGCCGAAGATGGTCACCACGGTCAGGCGTAGCACTGTTCCGGACTGGCGCCGCTGGCTGTCGCTGTCCAGGTAGGCGCTCATTTCGCGCATCTGCTCCTTCACGTCGGCGAACAGCTCGTCATTCTTCAGCAGGCGCGTGGTGCGCTGGAACAGGGTTTGCACCAGGCCCTGCTCGGAAACCTCGTGGAACCAGTAGCGGTGGGTGAAGCGCAGGAAGGTCTCGAAGGACTGGCGGATATGGCGCTTGAAGCGGCGGACCGACTCGCTGTCGCGAATGTCCAGATTGTTGACCGCACTGGCCAGCCCGTCCGAAAACGACAGGAGGGCCGCCCGGTGGAAGTGGGCAATCAGGAAGACCAGAAAATACTGGTGCCGGAAGCGGGCCAGAAAGCCATGGTCGGGATTGCGGAAGTACTCCGAGCCGGCCTCGCCGACCAGCACCAGCGTGTTGCCCGTGCAGATGAAGCGGCTGTTGGGCCCTTCATCCGAATCGGTCCAGAAACGGTCTTCACAGTGCAGGCGTTCAAAGCGGACCACCGTCGGGTCGCGCAAGGGCAAGGGGTCGCGGGACGGCAGATTGGCCGCAAAGCCGATGCGGATGAAGTCTTCCCGGCTCAGCGCGCGCGGATTGTCGAGGGCCAGGTAGGCCATCATCGGCATGCGGTAGTACTCGATCAGCCGGAAACGCAGTTCGCCGGGGTCTTCCTCCTGGTCCAGCATCAGCGGCTTCAGCAGCCAGGCCCACAGGGCGCCGACGCACGGTGCCCGGTTTCTGCACACGAAGTGCAGATAACGCTCCCGCTTCTCGGAGTCGGAGGTGGCGAGAATCCGGCCGTCCCGGTCGAGCAGTTCGGAGCGGTGCACGTTGTGCACGCCCTGTCCGCTCTCGTCCCAGCCCGTGGGGTAGGCTCGGCCGAAGCGGTACAGCAGTTCCAGCGCGGTGGCCAGCGGCAGGTTGTCGGCAGCGACCTCCACGTTGAGCAGGGCCACATCCATGTCGAGGAACAGGTAGAGATCCACATGGGCCACGCGCAGGCGGATCGGCGCATCGCCAGGCCGCAGGGTGACGTCCAGGCCAGCCACGTCGGTGCGCCGATAGACCGCCATCGGCGCCGCCCGGCTGGGCTGCCCGTCAGGGGTGCCAGAGCGGCTCTCCCCGTACAGGAAACGCTGTACATAGGGCAGGAAGGCCACGAATTCCTTGTAGTGACGCTCCTGGAAGTCGGCCGGGTCGGTGGTGAACTCGTCATCCACGAGCGCCCATTGCCCGCTTTCGGTCATCAAGTGATGAATCCGGGCAACGTCCGCGCCGGCAAAGCCCGGCCGGATCTGTACCGGCCAGACGAGGACATCCCGGAAATGGCGGACAAGGTGATCAGGTTGTGAAAGCAATGCGTCTCCTCCTTTTGTCCGTATCGTTCTTGTGTGCAGCCGCCCTCAAGGAAGCGCGCCGCAATTCTCTTTCATCCGGGACGTCACTGGGATATCCATGCTCTCAGCCGGCTTGGCGCCTCCGCACCAGCGCACCAAAGGCGGCCTTGCACTTTGGCGAGCAATTGAATGCCCGCCCGTAGGCCAGGCTGTGCAGCACCACGGAGACTTCATGCCGGATTCCGCACACCGGACAGACATGGACTGGCATTGATCAGAGCGCCCGCAAGGTCTCACGCCCCATCGGCGAGAGCGGAAAGCAAAAGTGCTCTGGTGCGCCCTGTGCGTCAAGGGTCGCTATTTCGCAGGTGTTCTGGCGCGCGACGATTCCAATGCAAAGATCAGCAGGATTCACGTTCATCTCCCTTGTTCCATGGGGCCAGATATTGAGCACTTTGTTCGATGACCCCTGTGATCCCGTCGGGAAGGATCAAGGTGCCAGGGCTCTCACTGGTCAGAATTTCGAGTAGCAGTAAATCGGGTCGGCGGGCATCCACGACATGCACGGCGCTGACGCCCGAACGCAGGGCACGGGCCAGATGCACATTGCCGGCATTCAGGGCCTCCGCCTGTGCGGCTGACAGGCGATGAACGAGCCGCCCGCTGTCGTCGCTCAGTCCTGCGGATCCCGCATGACGATCAGCTTCGCTGCTTTCAGCTGGGCTGCGATGGCAGCCGCCACCTGGTCTCCTTCCATCGGACAAACCTGGCCGTCTGGAGTCGTTCCCAGCGGGCGAACGGCAGGCAGGAAACCCTTCGCAAAGTGCATGTGCAGGAGCGTGGGATCGACTTGCGCGATTTCGAGGTGCGAAGCGTGCTGTTCCGTCAAGGGCGCGGCGCGTGCCTGCAGGAAACCGCCATCGACGCCGGAAAGGCCCGCGGCCCGCCGTTCGTGGCGATTGATCAGGCTGACCAACTCCGCGTTGAGGACGTCGCCCCGATGAACGACAACGAGCCGGAGCCCCACGAGGCTGAGCAAAGCCAGATCACGCCCCAGACTGTTCCACGCCGCCGGGCGCCCCGAGCTGCGGCGGGCATAGTCGATGACAAAGGTCTTGCCGTGATAGGCATGGAGGTAGGGGAGCGCTTCGGTGAGAACACGTGCCTGCTCCTTCCCGAGTGCAGCGGACGGATTGTCCGCGTTCATGTCGGTGTCCATGTCGAATCAGGCAAGGGCCGGCAGCCAGGTCCGGAAGAGGGCCCGGATGGCGTGCGGGTCATCACAGGCGTGCAGGGCTTCGCGAAAGCGCGGATCGGTGAAGAGACCGGAAACCCCGGCGAGAATCCCCAAGTGCACATCGGTGGCCCGCTCGGGAACGAGCAGCACGATGAAATCCGAGACGGGCTTGCCGTCCGGCGCCCCGAAGGGCAGCGGACGACGAGGCCTGACATAGGCTGCGTGGGGCTCTGGCCCAGTGCTTCGGCCACCAGCACCCGCGGCAGACCGTGCCAGTGCTGCATGTTTCGGCCCACCTCGTCGAACAGCGCCGCCGCCCCATTGACGTTCAGGTCGAGCAGAATGTCCTCCGGGAGCAGGATGTCGGCAATAGAAATCATGTTCATTTCCTCTCGCGGGTTTGTCAGAAGCTTCGGCTCAAGGAGAGGACGGCTACCCCCCGACCTGCATTGCGGCTGCGCGAACCGTTCCCTGTTCCGTCGCTGCTCATGCTGCTGCTGAAACAGTAGAACTCGCTGTTGCCGCAGCGCCCCTGGGCGTTGGTGCCCACGTAGGTGGCGCCGAGGATCCAGCCGGCAACGTCCTTGGTGATGCCCACGCGCCAATCGGTGTAGCGGCCGTCATGGGGCGCGCCGTCGGCGTTCACGTAGGAGAAATTACGCAACAGCAGGCGGCCGACGTGAGCGCCGAGCACATAGCCGTCACCGAGATCATGGGTGGCCGACAGGTCCACGTAGCCCGTGCCCCGGGTGCCCGGCATCGAGAAATAGTCCGTGACGGCATGGGAGTACTTCAGGGTGAGGAAACGCCAGCTTCCCGCCACGTAGAGTTCGCCGTTGTCCACGTTCCCGTTTGCTGTGCCGCCGGGGTGGCGGCGATTGACGCCCGCAAAGGCGCTCTCCAGCCGCGTTCCCGGGTAGTAGTAATACAGCGCGCCGACATCCAGGCCGACATCGCCCACTGTCGTCTTGTAGCCACCGTAGAAGTCCATCTCCAGGCTACCCTCGGGGTAGCCGGCGCTGCTGCTGACATTGGAGTTCCAGTTGCCGGCATAGAGCCCGGATGCATGGGCGTAATCGAAACCGCCCTGCACGGCCGGCTTCCCGAAGGTCTGGTCGAGGCCGCGGAAGCGATAGCTGCTGAAAAGCCCCAGATTGGCGGTCAGGGGGGATTGGGGTACAGCCTCCACCACCACGTCCTCCCCTGCATGCGCAGGTGCGCAGAAAGCAGTGGCGCCCATCGTGGACAGGACCGGCAAGATGAGGCGTTTGATCGTCTTCGACATATTCTTGGCTACTCCGGATTCAGTTTTTCAGCGCGTCCAGCGCCAGATTGAGCTTCAGCACATTGACCCGCGGTTCGCCGAGCAGGCCCCATTGGCGGCCTTCCGTGTGCGCGTCTACCAGTACGCGCACCTGTACTTCCGGCACGCCCATGGCCTTCGCGACGCGTCCGGCCTGCCACATGGCGGCGGCCGGGCTGATGTGGGGATCGAGACCGCTGGCGGACGCGGTCGCCAGGTCGGCCGGTACCGGGCTTGTGTTGCCCGGGTCGGCAGCACGCAGGGCGTCGATGCGGCCCTTGACTGCGTCCACCAGCGCCGGGTTGAGGGGCCCCTGGTTGGAGCCGGACGAGGAGGTGGCGTTGTAGGGCTGGGGAGCGGTGGCGGACGGACGACCCCAGAAGTGCTTCGGATCGCTGAAGTTCTGCCCGATCAGGCTTGATCCAACCGGTTTGCCGTCCTTCAGGATCAGGCTGCCGGCAGCTTGTTCGGGGAAGACCGCGCTGGCTATGCCGGTTACGGCGAGCGGGTAGGCAAGACCGGTGATGGCGCTCAGCAGCACGAAGGTACTGAGGGCAGGACGCAGAAGGGTTTTCATGGTCATGGCTCCAGGTTCAGGCGAGGCCGGTGACGGCCAGGAAGAGGTCGATCAGCTTGATGCCGACGAAAGGCACGAGGATGCCGCCCAGGCCGTAGATGGCCAGGTTGCGGCGCAGCAGCGTGGCCGCACCGAGGGGGCGATAAGGTACGCCCTTGAGCGCAAGCGGGATCAGGAAGACGATGATCAGCGCGTTGAAGATTACTGCCGACAGGATCGCCGAGGCGGGGCTGGCGAGGCCCATCACGTTGAGGGCGGCCAGTTGCGGGTAGGTGCCGACGAAGGCCGCCGGGATGATCGCAAAGTACTTGGCAATGTCGTTGGCGATGCTGAAGGTGGTCAGCGAGCCCCGCGTCATCAGCATCTGCTTGCCGGTCTCCACCACCTCGATGAGCTTGGTGGGGTTGGAGTCCAAGTCCACCATGTTGCCGGCCTCCTTGGCGGCTTGGGTGCCGGTGTTCATGGCCACCGCCACGTCGGCCTGGGCCAGCGCTGGCGCATCGTTGGTGCCGTCGCCGGTCATGGCCACCAGACGGCCCTCGACCTGGTACTGGCGGATCAGGGCCAGCTTGGCCTCCGGCGTGGCTTCGGCCAGAAAGTCATCCACTCCGGCCTCGGCGGCGATGGCCGCGGCAGTAACCCGGTTGTCGCCGGTCACCATGATGGTCTTGATGCCCATCCGGCGCAGTTCGGCAAAGCGCTCCTTGATGCCGCCCTTGACGATGTCCTTGAGCTCGATCACGCCAAGCACCCGCTTGCCTTCGGAGACCACCAGCGGCGTACTGCCGCGGCGGGCCACTTCGTCGACGCGGGCGCTGACCGAAGCCGGAAAGCTGCCGCCAAAGCTCTCCACGTGCCGTCGGATCGCGTCGGCCGCACCCTTGCGGATCTGCTTCGCGCCCGCAACTGGCGCCGGGCCGCCCCAAGCCGGTTGCACGCCCCCCTGGGGGGCAGGCGAAGCCGTGGGGGCTCCAATATCCACGCCGCTCATGCGCGTCTGGGCCGAGAAATGCACGAAGTGGGCATCGCGGGCGTGGATGTCGCGCTCGCGCAGGTTGTACTTATGCTTGGCAAGCGCGACGATGCTGCGGCCTTCGGGGGTTTCATCGGCAAGGGAGGCGAGCTGGGCGGCATCGGCCAGTTCCGCATCGCTGACGCCGTCCGCCGGCAGAAAGACCGAGGCCTGGCGGTTGCCGAGGGTGATCGTGCCGGTCTTGTCCATCAGCAGTACATCCACGTCACCGGCGGCTTCGACGGCACGGCCGGAGGTGGCGATCACGTTGGCCTGCATCATGCGGCTCATGCCGGCCACGCCGATTGCCGACAGCAGGCCGGCGATGGTGGTGGGGATCAGGCACACCAGCAGGGCTACCAGCACGGTAATGCTCACCGGCTGGCCGGCACCGGACACTTCCACGCTGAACAGCGAAAAGGGCAGCAGCGTAACGGTGACGCCCAGGAAGACGATGGTCAGCGCCACCAGCAGGATGGTCAGGGCGATCTCGTTGGGCGTCTTCTGACGTTTGGCGTTTTCCACCATGGCGATCATCCGGTCGACGAATGTCTCGCCCGGATTGGCGGTGACACGGATGACGATCCAGTCGGACAGCACACGGGTGCCGCCGGTCACCGCCGAGAAGTCGCCACCGGACTCGCGGATTACCGGAGCCGATTCGCCGGTGATGGCCGATTCGTCCACCGAGGCGACACCTTCGATCACCTCGCCGTCGGCGGGAATCACCGAGCGGCCAATGTCACCGGACTCGACCACCACCACGTCGCCCTTGCGCAGGTCACTGCCCTGCACGAGCTGCCACTTGCCCCCGTAATGCGGCTCCAGCAGCTTCTTGGCCCAGGTTTCCTTCTTGAGCCCGCGCAGCGATGCGGCCTGGGCCTTGCTGCGGCCTTCGGCCAGCGCTTCGGCAAAGTTTGCGAAGAGCACGGTGAACCACAGCCACACGGCGACCGCGATGATGAAGCCGGCAGGCGCTTCGCCCTCGCCACCGATGGCCTGGATCGCCAGCAGGGTGGTCAGGATGCTGCCCACGTACACCACGAACATCACCGGATTGCGCCACTGCACCGCCGGGTTCAGCTTGCGGAAGGCTTCGCGTACCGCCGGCAGGGCCAGGGCGGGGTCGAACAGGGTAAAAATCTTCTTGGTCATGTCTTTCTCCTCAGGCCGCCATCCACAACATCAGGTGCCCGATGACCGGCCCCAGGGCCAGTGCCGGCACATAGTTGAGCAGGCCCACCAGCAACACCGTGCCGATCAACAGGGTCACGAACAGCGGGCCGTGGGTCGGCATCGTTCCGGCCCCGGTCGGAATCCGCTTCTTGGCGGCAAGGGAGCCCGCCATGGCCAGCACCGGCACGATCACGCCGAAGCGGCCAAACCACATGGCTACCGCCAGCAGCACGTTGTAGAAGGGGGTGTTGGCGGACAGGCCGGCAAAGGCGCTGCCGTTGTTGTTGGCTGCCGACGTCAGCGCATAGAGAATTTCCGAAAAGCCGTGGGCCCCCGGATTGGCGATGCCGGCCCGGCCCGCTTCAGTCATCACCGCGATGGCGGTGCCGAGGAGCACCAGCAGGGGTGTGACGAGAATGGCGATGGAGCTCATCTTCATCTCGTAAGCCTCGATCTTCTTGCCCAGGTATTCCGGGGTGCGGCCGATCATCAGGCCGGCGATGAAGACCGCCAGGATCGCAAACACCAGCATGCCGTAGAGACCCGTGCCGACGCCGCCGAACACCACTTCGCCGAGCTGCATGTTGGCGAGCGGCACCAGCCCGCCGAGCGGCGTGAAGGAGTCGTGCATGGCATTCACGGCGCCGCAGGAGGCGGCCGTGGTAATCGTCGCAAAGAGGGCCGAGTCGGCGATGCCGAAGCGCATTTCCTTGCCTTCCATGTTGCCGCCCGACTGGAGTGCGCTGATGGCCTGATCCACACCGAGGACCGCAAGATGCGGATTGCCCTGCTGCTCGAAGGCCATCGCCGCCCAGGCCATCGCCACGAACATCAGGGTCATTGCGGCCAGCACCGCCCAGCCCTGGCGGCCGTCACCGACCATCCGGCCGAAGGTTACGCACAGGGCTGCCGGGATCAGGAAGATCGCCAGCATTTCAATGAAATTGGTGAGCGGCGTCGGGTTCTCGTACGGGTGGGCCGAGTTGGCGTTGAAGAAGCCGCCACCGTTGGTGCCGAGCATCTTGATCGCCTCCTGCGAGGCCACCGGGCCCATGGCGAGCGTCTGGATGCCGGTTTCGGCGGCCTCGGTGAGCGGTGTGCCCTTTTCGTCCTTCAGCGGCTGCCCTGCGGCGTCGAGCTTCGGAGCATCGTAGTGGGTGACTTCCACCGTCGTCACGTCGCGATAGGCGTCGAAGTTCTGAATCACTCCCTGCCCGACCAGGAGCACCGCCATGGCCAGGGCGAGTGGCAGCAGCAGATAGACGGTTGCGCGGGTCAGATCCACCCAGGCGTTGCCGACGGTTGCAGCACTGTGCCGCGCGATGCCGCGGATGAGCGCGATGACGACGACGATGCCGGTTGCCGCGGACAGGAAGTTCTGCACCGTCAGGCCGAGCATCTGGACCAGATAGCCCATCGTCGACTCACCGCCATAACCTTGCCAGTTGGTATTGGTGACAAAGCTGATGGCCGTATTGAACGCGGAATCCGGCGTGACCGCCGCCATCTGCTGGGGATTGAGGGGCAGAACGGCCTGCATGCGCTGCAGCGCGTAGACCGTCACGACGCCCAGGGCATTGAACAGGAGCAGGGCCAGCGCATAGCGCAACCAGCCCATTTCCTCCCGGGCGCGCACCCCGCACAGGCGGTAGAGGAAGTTTTCGAGAGGGCGACCGAGTTGCAGGCGGCCCTCCATCACGTTCGATATGTAAATGCCGAGGGGTTTCGCTGTCAGCAGCAGGACGGCCAGGAAAGCCCCCAGCAGGAGCCAGGCATGGGAGGTCACGAGAAGTCCTCCGGTTTGAGAAGTGCCGCCAACAGGTAAACCAGCAGCGCGGCAGCGACAATTGCGCCAACGATGTAAGGCCAGCTCATTTGCGGCCTCCCAGACGGTCGCAGGCGACCGCGAGACCCACCATCAGCGCCAGGAAGGCACCGGTGAAGGCGAGATAGACGAGATCCATGATTTCCCCTTTCGGATCGAACTGTTCGGTACCGTCATGCTAGGGATTGCGGTATCAAAAGATTCGAAAAAGGGGATGCGGGGGGATAAAGGACTTATAAAAACGTGGATGTGCCAGACAGTCAGAAAAGCACTGTCAGGTTGGGTGGCGGGGAGCGACTGGCGCCTTCAAGCGGGCGCAGTACAAACCGCCTTGACGTGGCCGCGCAGCCAGCGATGCGCCGGATCGGCATCCAGCCTCGGGTGCCAGAGCAGTGACACCGTGATCTCCGGCGTGGCCATCGGAAGGGGAAAGCTGTACATGCCGGCGCGCAGGTTTCCGGTGTGTCGTTCGGGGACGCTGGCAATCAGGTCGGTGTTTCTGGCGAGGGCCAGTGCGCTTGAAAAGCCCCCGACGATGGTGACGATTTCCCGCTCGAGCCCCAAGGCGGTCAAGGCTTCATCAATCGGCCCCCTGCGCAGCCCCTGGCGCGATACGCAGATGTGCCGGCCGCCCGCATAACGGGCCGGTGTGATGTCGTCCTGGCTCAGTGCATGGGTCATGCGCACGACGCCAATGAATCGGTCGCGGAACAAGGCCTGCACACGCAGTTCCGGCGCCGTCGATTTGCCCACCACACCGGTTTCCAGATCGACGATCCCGTCGCGCAGCGGCGTGCTGTCCTTATTGGGTTTCTGCACGAAGCACAGCCGCACGCCGGGGGCTTCCGCGCTGACGCGGGCGATGAGCGCCGGTCCGAAGTTTTCCACAAAGCCCTCGCTGGTGCGCAGCGTGAAGGTTCTCACCAGCTGCGCGAGCCGCAGCGCCTCGGCGGGACGCAGGACGGCTTGGGCATCCTGCACGAGCTGACGGACCTGCTCGCGCAGTTCGACGGCACGGGGCGTGGGGACCAGACCGCGCCCGGCCCTGACCAGCAGCGGGTCACCCGTCGTCTCGCGCAATCGCGCCAGCGCCCGGCTCATCGCCGACGGGCTCAGCCGCAAGCGGTGGGCGGCCCGCGCAACGCTGCCTTCCGCCAGGAGCACATCAAGGGTGACGAGCAGGTTCAGATCGGGTGTCGACATGGCGTCTGGCGCATGAATAAAGTGCAAATGCTGCGTCTTCCGCCATGCCACGTAAAGACCTACGCTTCTGGCAGTTCCGCTTGAGGAGCTGCCCGATAAAGGAAATCACGGTGAAAACCATCATTGAGGAACAGACACCCGCCGCCCGCGGCGCACTCGCCGGCCTTGCGCTGTCGGTGCTGCTGGCATCCCTCGGCACCAGCATCGCCAATGTTGCCCTGCCGAACCTGGCGCAGGCCTTCAATGCGTCCTTTCAGGCGGTTCAGTGGATCGTGCTCGCCTATCTTCTGGCCATCACGACCCTGATCGTCAGCGTTGGACGGCTTGGTGACATCATTGGCCGCAGACGGCTGCTGCTGGCCGGCATCTGCCTGTTCATACTGGCTTCCGGCCTGTGCGGCGCGGCGCCGACGCTCGGTCTGCTGATTGTTGCGCGGGCGCTGCAGGGCCTGGGCGCCGCCGTAATGATGGCTCTCGCCATGGCTTTGGTCGGCGAGACGGTACCCAAGGCAAAGACCGGTAGCGCCATGGGCCTGCTTGGAACGATGTCTGCATCAGGCACCGCGCTCGGCCCCGCACTGGGCGGCATCCTGATCGCCGGATTCAGCTGGCGGGCGATTTTTCTCGTCACGCTGCCGCTGGGCATCCTGACGCTTTATCTGGCCCATCGCCACCTGCCCGGAGATCGCAGTGAACCGAAATCGGGGCGCGCCGCTTTCGACAAGACGGGAACGCTGTTGCTTACGCTGACACTCGCGTCCTATGCGCTGGCGATGACACTCGGGCGTGGCCGTTTCGGCCTGCTCAACCTTGCCTTGCTGAGCGCTGCAGCCTGCGGTGTGGGTTTCTTCGTGCGCGCCGAAGCGCGGGCAAAATCACCCTTGATCCGCCTGGCGATGTTCCGCGATCCGGCGCTGAGTGCAAGCCTGGCCGCAAGCCTGCTCGTCTCGACGGTGATGATGGCGACGCTGGTGGTCGGGCCTTTCTATCTCTCGCAGGCGCTCGGGCTCGACGCGGCGCTGGTCGGACTCGTTCTGTCCGTTGGTCCGCTGGTCGTTGCGCTGACCAGCGTACCGTCCGGGCGCATTGCCGACCGGTTTGGCGTCCGGCGCGCGACCACTGCCGGCCTTGCCGGGATGGTGGTGGGCGTCTTCGCTCTGTCGATCTTGCCGACGCTGTCTGGCGTCCCCGGCTATCTCGCGCCCATCGTCGTCATCACCGCCAGCTATGCCTTGTTCCAGACGGCCAATAACACCGCAGTCATGGCCGGTGTCGGCGCGGAGCAGCGGGGTGCGATTTCAGGCGTCCTCAACCTGTCGCGCAATCTGGGGCTGATTACCGGGGCGTCGGTCATGGGCGCAGTGTTTGCGATGGCATCGGCAGCGAGCGAAATCACGACGGCACACCCCGAGGCCGTTGCCTGCGGCATGCGGACCACGTTTGCCGTTGCGGCGGGTTTGATCCTCGTTGCGCTGGCCATCGGGGCGGTGGCGCGCCGGGCCGGGGGGCGGTAGTGCGCCCCAGCGACCGCGTCCTGCGGCAAAATGGCGGCCCGTCGCCGATCCCCAAAAAAACAACCGCACCAACCTCTATGGACAAGTACGAGCAATTCCAGATTGAACAAGGCATTCTCCTCAAGGCACTGGCCGAGTCCGGGCCGAGTGAGAGCCTGATGCGCCGGATGCAGGCGCTTTACAAGGACGCCTGCCTCGTCGTGGCACTGGGCCCGACCACGGCGGTGCACGGGACTGCGGACGACGACGCACGCGAGTCGGCTGACGAAAAGGACGTCGAGTTTTATCTCAAGGCGCTCGCAAGCGGCGCGCTGGCCGCGATTTTCAAGGCGAGCGCGTGGGGCGATGTCACGCTCACCTACGAAGCGCTTGTTTTCGATGAGCAGTTCTGTCCGGGCGTCCGGGTAAGCTGGTCGAACAAGATTGCCTTCCTCGCGGATGGCAAGGACGGCGCTTTCAACGCGAAACTCGAAGGCATGGCCGGTGCCTTTGCGAAGATGCTGTCCGCTCGCTGGTATCACTGCGAATTGCGGCTGGTTTGAACGCTGGCGCTTTGCAGCAGCGCTGCACAGGTTCAGCGGAACGCGAAGAGTTCCCGCTCGAAGCGGATGGGGGGTGACGCGGGGGCGTGCCTGACGGCTTCTTCGAGCGCCCGCCCCCAACCTTCCGGTCCGCAGAACCACACGCTGCAGCCCGGTTCGGCATGGTTCAGGATGTCGCTGGTCGCGAAAGGCCCGTGGGTCTCGGTGTAGCGTCGGTGCAGACTTACGCCGGCCGCCTTGCATAGTTCAGGCAGCCCGGCCGGATAGGCGTCGGCGCGTGCTGCGGGAGTGGCGTAGAACAGGTCGACGGGGCCTTCGCTGCGCACGCCCTTCGTGGCCAGTTCTTCGAGGCGGGCCAGGAAGGGCGTGATGCCGATTCCCCCGGCGATCCAGATTTGGCCACGGCCAGCCGTGTCTTCGTCAAAGGTGAAGGCGCCGTAGGGCCCTTCGAGGCGAACCGCCTGGCCGATGCTGAGCCGCTCGGCCAGCTGGCGGGTGTAGTCGCCGAGGCCCTTGATCGACAGGGTGAGGGTGCCGCTGGCGGGGTTCCAGGCACTGGCGAGGGTAAACGGATGGGCGCCTTCCGCCGGGTGACCGAAATCGGCCAGCACGTGCTGGCCGGCCTTGTGGCCAGGCCATGCGGCGGGGCGGCAGCGTACTTCAAGCACGTCGTCCGGGTGGCGGGTCAGGCTTGCGATGTGGGCAATGTGCTGTCGGCGGGCACCGATGCGGCCACGCAGGGACAGCACGGCAGGCACCACGCCGAGGGCGGCGATGCAGGCGGTCAGCCAGCCCAGGGGCTGCTGCCAGAAGCTCGTTGGCATCAGCATCAGGCCGTGGAAGGCGCCGGCGCTGAAAACCAGCGGGAACAGCTTGTGCACCCAGCGGAAGTAGCGGTAGGGAATGCGCTTGAGCAGGGCAATCACGACGAGCGCCAGCAGGATGTAGCCGGCCCATTCGCCCACGTCCTTGGCCAGGTCGACCCACATGTCTTCCGGCCCCTTGGGCGGGCGCGGGCCGCGCAGGGGGCGTTCGATGAAGCCGGCCTTGGCGAGGTTCTTGGGCAGCCATTCGAGCATCCAGTGGGTGAACACGATCACCCCGGCGCCGATCCCGATGTGCTTGTGCAGGCGGTACAGGCGGTCGAGGCCGCCGAAGAACTTCTCGAGCTGTGGCGGCCGGGCGGCCAGCACCATGCCGGCGCTCATCCACCACAGGGCGAGGGTGCCGGCCAGCAGGATCAGCGCACGGCGCCAGTCCCACAGATTTTTGGCGGAGGCGATGACGTCGGGGAGAGCGAAGATAGCCCAGACCAGAAGCGGCAGTCCGGCAAGGAAGAGCAGGGGGCGTTTCATGATGATGCGTTCCGGGTGACTCGGGTGGTGGTATGGGGAATATGGACTATCGGGCTTAAGCCCGACTTAAAGCGCGAGCTCACCGCCGCCGAGCACCTTGTAGAGCGTGACGGCGTTGGTGGCGGCCGACAGCTTCAGGCTGACCAGGCTCTGGCGCGCGGCGTACAGGCTGCGCTGGGCGTCGAGGGCGCTCAGGTAGCTGTCCACGCCCTTCTGGTAGCGGGCTTCCGACAAGCGATAGCTGGCGGCAGTGGCGTCCACCAGCTTTTGCTGGGCGTCGAGGCGGGCATCCAGCGTGGCGCGCTGGGCGAGGGCGTCGGCGACTTCCCTGAAGGCTCCCTGGATGGCCTTTTCGTAGCGCGCCAGGGTGATGTCCCGCTCGGTCTCGGCCACCTGCAGGTTGGCCCGGTTGGCACCGGCATTGAAGATTGGCAGGCTCACCTGCGGAATGAAGGTCCAGGCACCGGAGCCCGCCGCGAACAGGCCACCGAGGCTGGTGCTCGCGGTACCGGCGGTGGCGGTCAGGCTGATGCTCGGAAAGAAGGCTGCCCGCGCGGCGCCGATGTTGGCGTTGGCGGCTCGCAGCGTGCGTTCGGCGGCAAGCACGTCCGGCCGTTGTTGAAGTACGGTGGAAGGCAGGCCGACGGGCAGCTCGCGTAAGGCCGTCACACCGTCCAGCCCGGCTGGCGGCAGCAGCGTGTCGGGCACCGAGGTGCCGACCAGCAGCACCAGCGCATTGCGGTCGGTGGCGACCTGCGCCGTGTAGGCGGCGGCATCGCGACGGGCAGTTTCCACGCTGGTCTCGATCTGGCGCAGGTCCAGTTCGGTCCCCACGCCCAGCTCGACCCGCTTGCGGGTCAGGGCGTAGCTGCTCTCCTGGCTGGCGAGGGTTTCCTGCGCCAGTTGCAGCAGGGCTTCGTCGGCCGACAGGGTGAGGTAGGCGCCGGCCACTTCGGCCACCAGGCTGATGCGTGTGCTGCGCAGCGTCTCCTCGCTGGCCAGATAGGTTTCGAGGGCTTGGTCGCGGAGGCTCTGGATGCGCCCGAAAAGGTCGATCTCCCAATTGCTGACGCCGAGGTCCACGCTGTGGTTGCGGCTGGTGACGGCCTGCCCGGTGCCGGACAGATCGCCCGGCGTGCGTCTGGCGGTGGTGCCGGCATCGGCGCTCACCGCCGGGAACAGCTCGGCGCGCTGGATACGGTACTGGGCACGGGCCTTGACGATGTTGAGGGCGGTCTCGCGCAGGTCGCGGTTGTTGGCCAGGGCCAGTGCGATCAGTTGCTGCAGGCGCGTATCGACGAAGAAGGTGCGCCAGCCGGGGAGCGCCGCGGCGTCCACGGTCGTGCCGGCGGGGACTGGCCAGGTGTTGTCCACCGGGGCGGCGGGGCGCGAGTAGTCGGGGGCGAGGGTGGCACAGCCGCCGAGCACGCCGGCCAGCAGCAGGGTAATGCCGAGAGTACGCAGCTTCATGATGTTTCTCCCTGCAGGACAGGAGCCGGTGCCGGGCGCGAGAACAGCTTGCGCACCGCCACGAAGGCGAGGGGAATGAAGAAGAGGCCGAGCACCGTGGCGGTGATCATGCCGCCGAGCACGCCGGTGCCGATGGCGACCCGGCTGGCCGAACCGGCGCCGCTGCTGATGGCCAGCGGCAACACGCCGAGGGCGAAGGCCAGTGAGGTCATCAGGATCGGCCGCAGGCGCAGGCGCACGGCTTGCAGCGTGGCCTCGATGAGGCTGGCGCCTCCTTCCTGCAACTGCTTGGCGAATTCCACGATGAGGATGGCGTTCTTGGCCGACAGGCCGACGGTGGTCAGCAGGCCGACCTGGAAATACACGTCGTTCGACAGCCCGCGCAGGTTTGCCGCCAGAACGGCACCGAGTATGCCCAGGGGAACGATCAGGATCACCGAGAAGGGGATCGACCAGCTCTCGTAGAGCGCGGCCAGGCACAGGAACACCACCAGCACCGAGATGGCGTAGAGCAGCGGGGCCTGGGCGCCGGACAGGCGTTCCTGGTAAGACTGGCCGGTCCACTCGAAGCCGACGCCTTCCGGCAGTTGCTTGATGATCGCCTCGATGGCGTTCATGGCGGTGCCGGAGCTGACGCCCTCGGCCGGTTCGCCGACGATCTCGAAGGCCGCCATGCCGTTGTAACGCTCCAGCTGCGGCGAGCCCGTCGTCCAGCTCGTTGCCGAGAAGGCCGAGAAAGGCACCATGCCGCCTTCGCCGTTGCGCACATACCAGCTGGCCAGGTCTTCGCCCATGGCGCGGGCCGGGGCGTCGCCCTGCAGGTACACCCGCTTCACCCGGCTCTTGTTGATGAAGTCATTCACGTAAGTGCCGCCGCTGGCGGTGGAGAGGGTGTCGTTGATGTCGGCCATGGCGAGGCCGAAGGCGCCGGCCTTCTGGTCGTCGATGGCGAGGTGGAAGCGCGGCGTGTCGTCCTGGCCGTTCTTGCGCACCTTGCTCAGGGTCGGGTCCTTGGCGGCGAGGGCCAGGAACTGTTCGCGGGCGTCCACCAGTTTGTCGTGGCCGATGCCGCCCAGATCCTGCAGTTCCACGTCGAAGCCGCTGCTGCTGCCCAGGCCGCGGATGGCCGGCGGGAGGATCACGAATATCTGCGCATCGCGCACCGCCGACATGTCGCGAGTGGCCCGGCGGCTGAAGGCGGCTGCCGCGCTGGCGGGGTCCTCGCGCTCGCTCCAGTCCTTCAGCTTGATGAAGGACATCGCCGAGTTCTGGGCGTTGCCCCCGTTGCCCATGCCATTGATGGTGACCAGGCCGGCCACTTCGGGCTGCTGCAGCATGTATTGCTCAAGGGAATTCACCGCCTGCGCGGTGCGCTCCTTGGTGGCGCCGGACGGCAGCTGGACCATGGCAATCACGAAGCCCTGGTCCTCTTCGGGCAGAAACGAGGTGGGCAGACGCAGGAACAATACCGACAGCAGGCCGATCAGCAGCGTGTACACCGCCAGGGCCCTGCCGCCGCGCTTGAGCAGGCCGGCAACGTTGCCTTCGTAACGCTGGCTGTTGCGCTCGAAGGTCCGGTTGAACCAGGCGAAGAAGCCCGTGTGCTGTTCGTGGCCCGGCTTGAGCAGGGTGGCGCAGAGGGCCGGGGTGAGGGTAAGCGCCACCAGCACCGACAGCAGCATGGCCGCCACGATGGTGATGGAGAACTGACGGTAGATCACGCCCGTCGAGCCACCGAAGAAGGCCATCGGTACGAACACCGCCGACAGCACCAGTGCAATGCCGACAAGCGCCCCGGTGATCTCGCCCATCGACTTGCGAGTCGCCTCGCGGGGCGACAGGCCCTCCTCGCTCATGATCCGCTCGACGTTCTCGACCACCACGATGGCGTCATCGACCAGCAGGCCGATGGCCAGCACCATGCCGAACATGGTCAGTGTGTTGATCGAGTAACCGAAGGCCGCCAGCACCCCGAAGGTGCCCAGCAGCACCACCGGCACGGCAATGGCCGGGATCAGCGTGGCGCGCAGGTTCTGCAGGAAGAGGTACATGATCAGCACCACCAGCACGATGGCCTCGATCAGGGTCTTTACCACTTCCTCGATGGAAATGCGCACGAAGGGCGTGGTGTCGTAGGCCACCACCGACTTCATCTGCATTTCGGCCGGAAAGAAGCGCGACAGCTCGTCGAGCTTGGCCTTCACCCGGTCGGCGGTCTGCAGCGCGTTGGCGCCGGCAGCCAGCTTGATGCCGATGGCCGCCGAGGGCTTGCCGTTGTATTGCACGCTGACGTCATAGCTCTCGCCGCCCAGCTCGATGCGGGCCACGTCGGAGAGATGCACCACCGCCCCGTCGGTGCCGGTCTTGAGGACGATGGCGCCGAATTGCTCCGGCGTCTGCAGCTTGCTGCGCGCGGTGATGGTGGCGTTGATCTGTTGGCCGCCGCGGGCCGGCAGGCCGCCGATCTGGCCGGCGGTGACCTCCGTGTTCTGGGCCTGGATGGCGCTCTTCACGTCACCGGGCATCAGGGAATACTTTTGCAGCCTGGCCGGGTCGAGCCAGATCCGCATGGCGTAGCCGCTGCCCAGAGCCTGCACGTCGCCGACCCCTTCGACACGGCTGACCGGGTCGAGCAGGCTGGTGGAAATGTAGTCGCCGATGTCGATGGCGGTGGTGCGGGTGTTGTCGGACACCAGTGACACGATCATCAGGAAGTCGGTGCCGGTCTTGGCCACCGACACGCCCAGGTTCTGGACGATCTGCGGCAGGCGCGATTCGGCCTGCTTGAGCTTGTTCTGCACCTGCACCTGGGCCACGTCGGGGTTGGTGCCGGCTTCAAAGGTCAGGGTGATCTGCGCGCTGCCGGCCGAACTGCTGCTGGACGACATGTAGCTCAGGTGATCGAGCCCCTTCATCTGCTGTTCGATGACCTGCACCACCGAGTTCTCGATGGTCTCGGCGGAGGCGCCGGTGTAGTTGGCCGAGATGGTGATCTTCGGCGGGGCGATGTTCGGGTATTGCTCGAGGGAAAGGCGGCTGATGGACAGCGCGCCGGCCAGCATCACCACGATGGCAATGACCCACGCGAAGATCGGGCGGTCGATGAAGAAGCGGGCCATGATCAGACTCCCGGCGTGGCGGCGAGCTTGCCGTCGACCGCCACCGGTGTCACCACGGCATCGGGGCGAGCCTTCTGGCTACCCTCGACGATGATTTTTTCGCCCGCGGCCAGCCCTGATCTGACCAGCCAGCTGTCGCCGACAGGCCGCCCGACGGCGAGCACCCGCTGTTCAACCTTGTTGCCGGCACCCACCACCAGTGCGGTGGCCTCTCCTTTCACATTGCGCGATATGCCGCGCTGCGGCACCAGTACGGCGCTGTCGGCCACGCCTTCGGCCAGTTGGGCACGCACGTACATGCCGGGCAGCAGATCGCCTTTCGGGTTGGGGAAGACGGCGCGCAGGGCAACCGTGCCGGTGCCCTCGTTCACCGTGATGTCGGTGAATTGCAGGCGGCCTTCCAGGCTGTAGCGGCTGCCGTCCTCGAGGATCAGCGTTACTGCCGCCTGATTGCGTCCGGCCTGGCGGAGCTGGCCTGCCTCGAAGGCGCGTTTGAGGCGCAGCGCGTCGGCGCTGGATTGGGTGAGGTCCACGTAGATCGGGTCCACCTGCTGCACCGTCGCCAGCGGAGTGCTCTGGCCGGCAGTCACCAGGGCCCCCGGCGTGACCGCCGACTTGCCGATGCGCCCCGACACCGGCGCGGTGACCCGCGTGTAGGCAAGGTTGATGGTGGCGCTGTCGAGCGCCGCACGCGCCGCTGCCACATCCGCTTCGGCCTGCTGCAGCGCCGCGAGGGCATCGTCGGTGTCCTGCTGGGCCACCGCCTTTATTTCGGCGAGTTCCTTGTAGCGGGCGGCCTTGGGGCGCAGCGTTTCCACGTTGGCGCGGGCCTTGGCGAGGGCTGCCCGGGCGCTGTCGACGCTGGCCTGGTAGCTAGCCGGATCGATGCGGTACAGCAGTTGCCCGGCTTTCACGTCGGCGCCTTCGGTGAACAGACGCTCGCGGAGGATGCCGCCGACCTGCGGGCGTACCTCGGCCAGCACGGTGGAGACGGTACGGCCGGGCAGCTCGGAGGTCAGGGTGACCGGACTGGCATGCAGCGTCACCACGCCAACTTCGGCGGGGCCTGCGGGAGGCATGCCGCCGGCACCGGCGGGCGCTGCCGATGAATTGCAGCCGGCCAGCAGCGCGGCCGACAAGGCGGCCACCAGCGCGGTGAGCACTACGGGGCGCGGGGATACGGTGAGGAGGGGCATGTGGATTCCTTTGCGGCGCAGTGCCGATATCTGATGCCCCGATTGTGGAAAGCAAATGTGCAGGAAAATGGGAGACATTGTGGAGATCGCCTCGCCCCCGTTGCTCTTGGCCCTGTTGCGGAGGCTTAATGGCGTCTCCGGCTCCTGCCATTCCGTCACCCGTGCCAAATGAAACTCGGCATCACCACCAAAGCCTTCCTCGCCGTCCTGCTGGCGGCCCTTGCGGTGCTGCTGGCGATGGGGGTGGCCGGGCGCTGGAGCTTCACCCGCGGGTTCGTCGGCTACATGGACGAGCTGGCCCTGCAGAGGGTCGACGATGTCGTGCCGCGCTTCAGCCAGACCTACGCCAGCGAAGGCAGCTGGGACTTCCTGCGCAACAATCGGCGTGCCTGGTTCCACCTGACGCGGCCCCACGTCGGCAACGAGAACGGCGGCCCGCCAAACATCGAGCAGGAGATTCCGCCTGAATCCGACCTGACCGGCGCGGTTTTCCGCATGACCCTGATCGACAGCGAACAGCGCTTCGTGATGGGCAACCCGCGCGTGGCCACCGACAGCAGCGCAGTGAAACGCGCCATTGTGGTTGCCGACAAGACCGTCGGCTGGCTGCTGATGGGTCCATTCCAAAGCGTCAGCGACACCGGCGCCCAGCGCTTCTACGACGAACAGCTGCATGCCACGCTACTGGTTGGCGGCATTGCCGGCCTGTTTGCGGTGTTTGTCTCCCTGCGGATTGCGCGGACCCTGGTGGCGCCCATCAAGCAGATCGCTGCCGCCACCCATCGCCTCGCCGCCGGTGACTACGCAGGGCGTGTCGAGCCCGGCGCCAGCGACGAGGTTGGCCAGCTGGCGCGCGACTTCAACAGCCTGGCCCGCACCCTGGAAGCCAATGAACGCATGCGCCGCGACTTCATGGCCGATGTCTCCCACGAGCTGCGCACGCCATTGAGCGTGCTGCGCGGCGAGCTGGAAGCCATGGAGGACGGCGTGCGGCGCCTAGACGTCGATGCGCTGCAGTCGCTCAAGGGCGAGGTGATGACCCTCACCCGGCTGGTCAATGACCTCAACGAACTGGCCCTCGCCGACCTGGGCGCGCTGGTCTATCGCAAGGTGCCGGTGGTCGTCGGCGAGGTGCTGGAAAGCACTGTCGGGGCCTTTCGCGAGCGCCTCGCCAGTGCCGGCCTGGGCTTGACGCTGGAGCTGACGCCGGGCCTGCGCCTGTCTGCCGACGAAAGCCGCCTGCACCAGCTGTTCCGCAACCTCGTCGAGAACACCCTGCGTTACACCGATTCCGGCGGCGCGCTGAAGATCGTCACCCGGCGTGACGGCGACGAGCTGTGCATCGACTTCATGGACTCGGCACCGGGCGTGCCTGACACCCTGCTGCCGAAGCTTTTCGAGCGCTTTTTCCGCGGCGAGGCGTCGCGCAACCGGGCGACCGGTGGTTCAGGGCTGGGCCTCGCCATCTGCCGCAGCATCGTCGAGGCCCACGACGGAACGATTACCGCGCGGGCCTCGCCACTCGGCGGCGTGTGGGTGGCCCTGCGCTTTCCGGCCCTGTAAGCTCGGCCCATGGACAGCGCACCCGCCTACATCCTCATCGTCGAAGACGAACCCAAGCTCGCCGCGTTGCTTGGCGACTACCTCAAGGCGGCCGGCCATGAGACCGCCTGGATTGCCAACGGGCTCGACGTGATTCCCGCCATCCGGGCCCGCGAGCCGGATCTCGCGCTGCTCGACCTCATGCTGCCCGGCCGCGACGGGCTCGACATTTGTCGCGAGCTGCGCAGCTTCAGCGAACTGCCGGTGATCATGATGACCGCCCGGGTGGAAGAGATCGACCGTCTGCTGGGCCTGGAGCTGGGTGCCGACGACTACATCTGCAAGCCCTACAGCCCGCGCGAAGTGGTTGCCCGCTGCAAGGCGGTGCTGCGCCGCAACCGCCGCAGTCCGCTGCCCGAACGGGCGAGCCTGCAACTTGACGAAGGCAGCTGGCGGGCCACCTATCACGGTATCGAGCTCGACCTCACGCCGGTCGAGTTCCGCCTGCTGCGCAGCCTGGCGGCGGCTCCCGGCCGCGTCTTCTCGCGCGAGCAACTCCTCGACGGCCTTTACGACGACCACCGGGTCGTCACCGACCGCACCGTCGACAGCCACATCAAGAACCTGCGCCGCAAGCTCGAACAGATCGCCCCGGAAGAGCCCTTGATCCGCTCGATCTACGGGGTCGGCTACAAGTTCGAGATGAATTGAGGCGGCGATCTCCGTCTTTGGGCCCATGCCGCAGCTCACCCCGGTCATTCTCTACGCTGACGACGCGCTGATCGTCGCCGACAAGCCTGCCGGTCTGCTTTCGGTACCGGCGCGGGGGGAGGCGCGGCAGGACTGCCTGGCCAGCCGGGTCCAGGCACTGTATGCCGATGCGCTGATCGTGCATCGCCTCGACATGGCTACCTCGGGGCTGATCGTGCTGGCCCGCGGGGCCGAGATGCTGCGCTGCCTGAGCCTTGCCTTCGAGCAGCGCATCGTCGGCAAGCACTACTGCGCACTGGTGCATGGGCGCATGGCGAGCGATGCCGGCGAGATCGACCTGCCGCTTGGCGCCGACCCGCACAACCGCCCGCGCCAGATCGTCGACGCGCGTGGCGGCCGTCGCGCCCTGACTCGCTACCGGGTCATCGCGCGCAGCGGAGAGGGCGAGGCCGCCATGTCGCGCGTTGAGCTCAGGCCGGTAACGGGGCGCACCCACCAGTTGCGTGTACACCTGATGTCGATCGGCCACCCCATTGCCGGCGATCCGCTTTACGCCGCGCCCGACAGTACGGTCCGCTACGCCCGCATGCACCTGCATGCCGCCAGCCTGGCCTTCATCCACCCGCAGACACGGGTACCGCTGTGCTTTGATAGCGTGGCGCCGTTCTGATGATCTGGTCCGGCGCCACAACACCATGAACGCACCGGCGGGTATTTCTACGGCCGGGTTTGCCGGGCATTGTTGCTGGTGGCGTCCCCGTCCACCAGCCATTTCAGCACGGTTCCATACAGTGCTTCCGGGGCTACCGGCTTGCTGACAAAGTCGTTCATGCCCGCTTCAAGGCAGCGTGTGCTGTCTTCACCGAAGGCGTTGGCGGTGAAGGCGATGATGGGTAAGGGCGTGCCGCCAAGGTTGATTCGGATCCGGCGGGTGGCTTCGATGCCATCCATGACGGGCATCTGCATGTCCATCAGGATCAACGCATAAGGCGCGCGGGCCTGCTGCAGGGCTTCTACGGCGGCGGCGCCATTGTTGGTGATGTGCACGACGAGGCCGACGTCCTCAAGCAGTTCGCGGGCGACTTCCTGGTTCATCGGGTCGTCTTCGGCGACCAGGATGTGGGTGCCTTGGAAGTCCGTGCGCAGGATTTGCTCCGCGTTGCAGTCAATGTGGGAGGCTGCGGCTGCCGGGGTGGCCTGCGGCTGCGGGAGCTTTTCCAGGCAGGCGGTAAACCAGAAGGTGCTGCCGACCCCGGGGGTGCTGCTCGCGCCGGCTTCGCCCCCCATCAGCCGGGCCAGGCGGCGCGTTATCGCAAGACCAAGGCCGGTCCCGCCGTGGGTACGCGTGGTCGAGCTGTCGCCCTGCAGGAAGGGCTCGAAGAGGGTGGCCAGCACGTCGGGCGGAATGCCCGGCCCGGTGTCGCTGACTTCGACGCGAATACGGATGTGTGCGTCGTCTTCGTCATCGATCAGGGTGCGCAGGGTGATGGTGCCCCGGGAGGTGAATTTGACGGCATTGCTGGCCAGGTTAAGGAATGCCTGGGTCAGGCGGGTAAGGTCGCCTTTGACGGTGATGGGCAACAGGGCTGTTTCGGTCTCGATCTGCAGGCCCTTGGCCTGCGCCTGCTCGGCAATCATGGAGAGGATGGTGCCCGGCAGCTGGCGGATGTTCAGTGCGCAGGATTCGATGGACACCTTGCCGGCTTCGATCTTCGAGAAGTCCAGGATGTCATTGATGACGCGGAGCAGATGGTTGGCCGAGTTCGAGATCTTGTCGAGCTTGTCGCGCTGTTCGGTGTCGTGCGCTTTGCGCAGCAGCAGGTGGGTGAGGCCGACGATGGCATTCATCGGGGTGCGGATTTCGTGGCTCATGTTGGCCAGGAAGTCGGATTTGGCCCGGTTGGCCAGGGCCGCCACGTGGTTGGCCTGGCGCAGCTCGAGGGTGCGGGCTTCGACGAGCTGCTCCAGGTGCTCGCGGTAACGCTGGAGTTCGGCTTCGGCCTTGGCGCGTTCGCCAATCTCGAATTGCAGTGCGTCAATGGCCTGGTTTCGCTCGGTGTCGTGACGGACGATGCTGCGCGTGACGCGCACGCCGGTGATCAGCACGCTGGATGCCGCGAGCACGGCCGCCAGCAGCAGGCCTATCCGGCTGCGCTGAAACTGCCGGTTGATCTCGGTGGTGGCGGCTTCGGTGCGCGCATTGGTGATATCGGTGAGCTTGCGCAGGGCCAGGGCCAGCACCTTGTCGTTCTCGCTTTGCAGGGCGGCTTCAAGGGCGGCGGGGCTGGCGTTGTTCTGGCGCAGGGCAACGATGTGGTGCATGTCGTCGCGGTAGAGCGTGACGTAGTTCCGGGCGCTGCCGAGGAGGCGTTTCTCCTCGTCACCGAGCGGCCCGGCGCGGCCGTAGGCATCGAGCAGGTCGGCCAGCGCAGCCAGTTCGCTGGTGAAGCGTTCGGCGTCGGTGCCCCCGTCCTGCAGGTAGTGGTTGAAGTGCTGGGTGGCATAGCCCAGGTGCAGGGCGCCCCGCAGGGTGACCTGATGGCGCCGGGCAATGACGGTGGACATCTCGGTCCAGCTGTCGGTCAGCCGCGCGAGCATGACGAAGGCGATCAGGACGACGCTGAGCACGGCGACCAGGGTGGCGCCGAAGCTGCCCAGCAGTGCGTGCTTGAGCTTCATTCGTGGCCGCGCGCCTCATGCACGACGGCGCGCACGTAAGGGCCGCTGTTGCTGGCGTACCACGTGTCGTAGATGCTCCGGGTGGCCGCAACGAAGGGGGCCGTGTCTACCTTGTCGATGCGCATGCCGGCGGCACTTAGTGCGCGGTAGGAAGCTGCTTCCGCCTGCAGGCTGAGTTCCCGCTGGTAGCGGGTGGCTTCCTGTGCGGCGTGCCGGATGATTTCCCGGTCGTCGGGCGGGAGGGCCGTCCAGGCGCGGCGGCTCATCACGAAGGGGGTGATTTCATACCTGTGGCCGGTGAGCGATATGTACTTCTGGACTTCGTTGAGCCGGGCTTCCCGGATGTTGACCAAGGGGTTTTCCTGACCATCAACGACACGGCGCTGCAGGGCCTTGTGCAGTCCGGAAAAGCGGATTTCCACGGGGGTGGCGCCAAGTGCCTCGACAATGGCGGTGGTAACCGGGTCGGCAGGCGTGCGGATGATCAGGCCGGAAAAGTCGGCGGGCTTGAGCAGGGGGCGGACAGCGTTGGAGAAGTGCCGGATGCCGTTGTCCCAGAAGCCGAGGGCGATGAGGCCGGCATCGGACAGCCTGGTGCTCAGTTGTTGGCCGAGGGGGCCGTCGAGGAGGCGCCAGGCCTGTTCGGGCCGGGAAAACAGGAAGGGCATGCCGAAGGCGTTGATGTCGGGCACCAGCGCCGACACCGGCCCCTGACTGTTGGCGGATATGTCGAGGCTGCCGTTTTGCAGGGCCTTGAGCATCGCCGTGTCGTCGCCAAAGCTGGCGCCGCCAAGGATCTCGATGTTGATGTGGCCATGGCTCTTCAGTGTGACGGCCTTGGCAAAGTACTTGGCGGCCAGGGCACGCGGGTGCCCGGGCGTGACTGCATGGCCGAGCGTGAGCACGGCGTCGGCATGGGCGGCGCGTCCGGTAAGGATCAACAGGGCGACCAACAGGCAACGCAGTGCTTTCATGCTGTCCCTTCTATGCATGAATATCATCCTTCGGGAGCGAGGGCCGGACGGTTGAATGAACGTTTTCAGTCGACAGCGCGTCGTTTCTGATCATCGGCTGCAAACCGTGCCGGCTTTAATGTCATTAGCGCATCAGCCAGCCTGCCCAGTGGTTCGCCCCAGTCGCCCCGCAGTGTTTGCCGGAACAGGCGCATGCCCGGATACCAGGGGCTGTCGTCGCGTCCGTGCAACCAGCGCCAGTCGGCCTTCCTGGCCGGCAGCAGGAGCCAGCACGGTACGCCGAGGGCGCCGGCGAGGTGGGCGGGGGCGCTGTCGATGCTGATCAGCAGGTCGAGTTGAGAGAGCAGGGCGGCGCTGTCGGCAAAGTCGTCGATGGCCGGGGCGAGGTCGATGAGGGGCAAGTCTGGCGGCGCGGGGCCGGCATCTTTCTGCAGGCTGAAGAAGCGCACGCCGGGGGTTGCCCACAGGGGCGCGAGGATCTCGAGGCCGGGCAGGGAGCGTTCGGCGTCGTTGCTGTGAAGTGGGTTGCCGCGCCACACCAGGCCGACCTTCAGGCCGTCGCCGGCCAGCAGCGGCGTGAGGTGGGTGAGCCGCGCCGGATCGGGGTGCAGGTAGGGAACATCGGCCGGGATGGTGTCCAGTGTGGTGCCGGCGTAGAGCGGCAGGCTGAGCAGGACGGTCCAGTAATCGTGCCCGGCGAGGCAGGGCAGGGCGTCGGCCTGGCTGATGACAAGGTCGGGGCCGGCGAGGGTCTGCATTAGCACGGTCTGGCTGGGGCGGCACACCAGCGTGACGTGGGTGGCCCCCTTGGCCTTTAGCCAGGGCAGGTAGCGGCAGAACTGGATTTCGTCGCCGAGGCCCTGTTCGGGCAGCACGACGATGGATTTGCCGAGTAATGATTCGCCCTGCCAGTGGCGCAGACCGGCGGCGGCGACGGGGTCGGGGCCGCTGGCCGTGGCGGCGTGTTCGGTGAGGCGTCCTTCGTGCAGGGGCCAGCCTTCGGCGAAGCGCCCCTGGGCGAGGAGCAACTGGCCGAGGTTCATCTGCGCCCTGGCGAAGTCGGGTTGCAGGGCCAGTGCCCGGCGGAAACAGGCTTCGGCTTCGGCCGCCCGGTGCAGGTCGGTGAGCAGTACGCCGAGGTTGGAATGGGTGCCGGCGGCCTCCGGCTGGTGGGCAATGGACTGGCGGTAGGCCGCTTCGGCGGCGTCGGGGTGGTCCAGGCGTTCGAGGGTGATGCCGAGATTGTTGCAGGCCGCGGCATCGCTCGGGTCGAGCGCGACGAGGCGTTGCAGGTAGTCGGCGGCGCTGGTGTTGTCGCCCAGCTGCAGTGCGCTTTCGGCGGCAATTTCCAGCAGCGCGGGGTCGTCGCCGGCGAGGGTCATGCCCATGCGGGCAATGCGCAGGGCATTGGCCGGAGCGCCGTCGAACAGGCATTGCGCGGCCTGGGTCGAGAAGGGGGGGGCCATGGTCAATACGGGATTGTGTTTGCCGGGCAGAATGCGCTTGCCGGCATTCAGGCCGCCCCCTTCCGGGGGCGTTCAGCTTAGTAGCTGTAGAAGCCCTGGCCGCTCTTGCGACCCAGATAGCCGGCATCCACCATTTCCTTGAGCAGGGGGGCGGGGCGGTACTTGGGGTCGTTGAAGCCGTCGTAGAACACTTCCATCACCGCCAGCATGGTGTCGAGGCCGATGAGGTCGGCCAGGGCCAGGGGGCCGATCGGATGGTTGCAGCCCAGTTTCATGCCTTCGTCGATGTCGGCCGCGGAGGCGAGGCCTTCCTGCAGGGCGAAGATGGCTTCGTTGATCATCGGGCACAGGAGGCGGTTAACCACGAAGCCCGGGCTGTTCTTGACGGCGATCGGGGTTTTGCCGATGGTGGTCGCGAAGGCCTGGACGGTGGCCACGGTCTCGTCGGAGGTCTGCAGGCCGCGGATCAGTTCGACCAGGGCCATCAGTGGCACCGGGTTGAAGAAGTGCATGCCGATGAAGCGGCTCGGGGAGGACACCGAAGCGGCCAGCTTGGTGATGGAGATCGACGAGGTGTTGCTGGCGATGATGGCGGTCGGTGCCACGATGGCGTCGATCTCCTTCAGGATGCGCAGCTTGAGGCCTTCGTTCTCGGTGGCCGCCTCGATCACCAGCTCGGCGCCGGCCAGGTCGGCGTAGGCGGTGGTGCCGCGGATGAGGGCGAGGGCTGCGTCCTTGGCGGCCGGGCTGATCTTCTCTTTCTTGACCATGCGGTCGAGGCTGCCGGCAACGGTCTTGACGCCGCGCTCGACCGCGTCGGTGGAGATGTCCACCATGATCACGTTGATGCCAGCCAGGGCGCAGACCTGCGCAATGCCGTTGCCCATGGTGCCGGCGCCGATCACGCCGATTGTTTGAATTGCCATGCTGTAACTCCTTCTTGCGTTGTTTTTTTAAAGGCTTTTTTAAACGCGTTCGAAGTGGGCGGCGATACCTTGCCGCCTGCCGTGCACATGCTTGCCGGTGCGTAGCGGCTGCTCGTCCGGTGCCCATGTGCGCCGCTTCGACGCCGGCGTGAGCATACCCGAGCGAGGGGGCTTAGGCGCGGGGCGGTATGCGCAGGGTCAGCCCGAGCCACAGCACCAGGCAGATGAAGACGGTCAGCCGCGGCATGTCGAGCAGGCTGTCCACCAGCCCGACGACGGTCACGGCGGCCAGCGCTGCCAGCAAGGTCGGAGCCAGAGGATGGTTCCTCGTCGGGCTTTTCAGCAGACGGACGGCCGCCACGCCGAGGGCCAGCATGAGGGTGCCCAGGCCCAGCAGACCCTGTTCGATGTAAATGTGCAGGAACAGGTTCTTGGCGTGCCAGGGCAAGTGGTCCCGGTCCGATGTGAAGAACCAGAAGTCCTCGCCCTGCCCGAAGTCGCCATTGCGCAGCAGCGGGCGCAGGGTTGCATCGCTTATTTCCACATCGTCGATTTCGACGTCGACCGGGGCATCCACCCCCATCGAAAAGAAGGCCGGCCGCGGCAGCCAGCCGCTGGTGGGCAGGTCTTTGCCGCTCGAGGCCCCTTCGAACTGCTGCCAGCCGGTGCCACCCTTGATTCTGACGGGTTTGGCGGTGGCGCAACCATCGGGGTAGAGCAGGTTTTTCCGGCAGATGGACAGCATCAGGTTGGCGTCCTTGTCGCTGCGCGCCCGCAAGCGGTAATGAAAGGGCGTTGCTGTATCCAGCGCGACGCGCTGGCCGACCCGCAGCATTTCGCCGTAGCCCCGTGTGTAGCGGGAGCCGCCCAGTTGCAGATGATGGCCTTCGGGGTTGTGGCGCAGTTGCACGGTGCCCGGAAAACCATCGGCCGGGGGGAGCCAGAAGTAAGCATCCGGGAAGCGTCCGAGACCGATTCCGAGCAGCGCGTTGCCCACACCGTGCACCAGGCTGGCGCCCTCCCGGTAGTGCTTGAGGCGGCTACCGAGGTCACCCTCGGTGGCCGACATGCGGCTGCCCATGTAGGCGCTGCCCAAGGTCGATACCACCATGCCGCTCATCGCGAGCACGGCGCCGACCGCATAGGCATCGTGGATGCGCGGCGTCCACAGCGGGGTGGCGCGGAGGGCCTGCACGGTGATCGCAAACATCACCAGCCCGGCGGCCAGTGCCGCGCCGGGCAGCGCCGCGGCTTCGCCCCAGAACACGCCGACTTCCACCGCGTTCGCCGCAGTCCATACCAGCAGGGCTGTCACCAGGGCGACTGCCGGCTTGGTGCCGCTGCGCCCGGCCTGCCACAGCATGAGGGCGGTGGCCGACCAGGAGAGCGCATAGATCAGGTAAGCGCCCTTGGGTACCCAGGCGGTGGCAAGCAGGCTGGCCACCATCAGCATGATGCCGGCCAGCGCGCCGGCGATAAGCTGCCCTGCGCGGGCGCCAGTCAGCACGCCACCGGCCTGGTAGGCGAGCAGGGCGAGGCCGGCAAAAGCCAGCATGCCGCGATAGCCGCCGCCCCCGAAGGCGAGGAAGCAGCCGGCCAGCACGACGCCGCCCAGGCTCAGCAGCACCCCCGGGTGGCCGCGAGGAGCTTCCGTCGGCCGCGAGGTCGCCGGGCGCAGGAGGGCCATGCCGCCAAGCACGGCCATGACGACCAGTAATGCACCAAAGACAATCCGCGAGAAGGTGGTGAAGATCGCGTAAGCACCCAGTCCCACCGCCACCAGTGCCAGGCCGCGCGTCAGCGGGCCGCGGGCCGCCAGCAGGCTGGCCAGCGCGAAGGGGAAGCTGAGCATCAGCCAGGCGTCGAGGGTCGCCCCGCCGACGTGCATTTCCCAGAACAGGGCGGTGCTGCGGTAGTCGCTGGCGAAGTTGGTGAAACCGGGAAAGGCCAGCCGCTCCCACAAGGCGGCCAGCGCGCAGGAGGCCAACCCGAGGGTGAGGCCGGTGGTAAAGCGGCTGAGGGCGAGCTCGCCGTCGCGGCGGATCGCCAGGTGGAGAAAGGGAATCAGCGCAAAGGCCAGCCCGAAGCCCTTGCCGACGCGCACGGCGTTGAGGGTCGAGCTGTAGTTGATCAGCGCCTCGGGCTCCAGCGCCGGCAGGGGCAGCAGGCCGCGCAGGCCGGATGCCAGTACGCTGCCGGCGAGCAGGCCGAAAAGTGCCAGCGCCGCCACGTTGAGCTTGACCGGTGCGCGTCCGCTGAGCGTTGGCGCCGGGGGCGAGAGGGTTTCACGCAGGCCGAGGGCGAGGAGGGTGGCCAGCGCCAGCGCGTCGCTCTCGGTGAAGTAGATCTGCCCGGTCCACGGGGCCAGGTCGATCACCGGCCACAGGGCCGGCAGGGCCACCAGCCAGCTGCCCGGGCGGGCGATGACCAGAGCCACCCAGGCGGCCAGCAGGGCGCCGGCCACCCATTTGTCGAGTGGGTACATCCATAACCACAGCGCCAGGCCGGCGAGGGCCGCCAGTGCGACGAGTGCGCCATACAGGCGCGGGGCAATGGCCGAACGGTGGTGAAGGGCGGAGGTGTTCAATTTCGTCAGGAGATGGCCGGATGAACAGGCTGCCGATGCTAACCGATTGCGCCGGCCCGTGTCGCGCCGCGGGGCCGGGACGGGCTGCCTTCACGCCACGGCAGCTTGACCCGGGAGCCGCCCCGCCGCAGCATTGCACGTCCCCACTTTTTGCCGTTCCGATGCCCCCCACTCCTGCGCCTGCCGAGCCCGCGGTCGCCCTGCGCGCCCGTCCGCTGCTCGCCGGCCTGCTGGCGACCCGCCCGGCCTTTCTTGGCGTGACTCTCTTCGCCTGCCTGATCGGGCTCGCGGTGGCGCATGGCAGCGGCCTGCCCATCGATGGGCTGAAGGCCGGGCTGACGATTTTTTTCGCCCTTGTGGCCCACGCCGGCATCAACGTGCTCAACGATTATTACGATGCCAGGAGTGGCGCCGACGCGGCCAACACCGAGCGCCTCTTTCCCTTTACCGGCGGTAGCCGCTTCATCCAGAACGGCGTGCTCTCCGAGGCCGAGACCGGTCGCCTCGGCTACGCGTTGCTGGCCCTGGTGGTGCCGGCGGGGCTGTGGCTTGCCGTGCAGTCGGCGCCGGGGCTGATCCTTATCGGGCTGGTCGGGCTCTTTCTCGGCTGGGCCTACACCGCCCCGCCGCTGGCCCTGGTGGCGCGCGGGCTGGGCGAGCTGGCGGTGGCTGCCGGCTGGCTGATCGTGGTGATCGGCAGCGACTTCGTGCAGCGTGGGGCTTTTTCGGCGACGCCGGTGATTGCCGGGCTGTCGTACGCACTGCTGGTGGCGGCGATCCTGTTCATCAACGAATTCCCCGACCGGCGTGGCGACGAGGCGGCCGGCAAGCGCACGCTGGTGGTCCGCCTCGGCCCGGAGAACGCCAAGTGGGCTTACCTGGGGCTGGTGCTGCTGGCGTATGGCTGGCTGGTGCTGATGGTCGGGCGCGACCGCCTGCCGCAGGGCGCCGCCGCGGCAGCGCTGACCCTGATCCTGTCGTTCCGCGCCAGCCGCGACCTGATGGCCCATGCCAGTGAGCCGTCCGAGCTGGCGCCGGCCCTCAAGCTCACCATCGCCGCTGCCAACCTGCACGGCCTCGTCCTCGCCGCCGCCCTGGCCTTCGGACGCTGGCCCGGAGTGCTGTCATGAGTTTCGTCCCGCCCTTTGCCCCGAGTGATGTGCACGCGGTCATCTTCGACATGGATGGGCTGCTCCTCGACAGCGAGCGGGTCGCCCTCGCCACCGTCGCCGCCGCCGCCGCCGAACTGGGCGTCGAATGGCGCTACGACGTGGGGCTGGCGCTGGTCGGCCTCAATTCGAAGGACGGCCCGGCGGTGATCCGCCGGCACATGGGCGAGGACTATCCCACCGGCGAGCTTTATGAAGCCTTCGGCCGCCTTTACGAACTGGCCATTGGCGAAGGGCGCATTCCGTTGAAAGGCGGCGTCCCCGAACTCTTCGACGTACTCGACGGCCTGGCTCTGGGGCGGGTCGTGGCCACCTCGACACGCCGCTCCCGGGCCGAGCCCAAGCTCGCCGCGGTGGGCCTGCTGGCACGCGTGCACGGCATGGTGTGCGGTGACGAAGTGGCCCGCGGCAAGCCGGCGCCGGATATTTTCCTGGCCGCCGCCGAGCGCCTTGGTGTGCCGGTGGCGAACTGTCTGGTGCTGGAAGACTCGAACGCCGGTGTGCGTGGCGCCCTGGCGGCCGGCGCCCGGGTAATCATGGTGCCCGACCTGCTGCAGCCCGCCGACGATGTGCGGGCGGCCGGCGTGCCGCAGGCCGCCAGCCTTCACGACGTCGCCCGTTTCCTCGCTGCGAGGCTTGCCTGATGCGTACCCTGTCCGTGCTTTTCGCACTGTGCGCCGCTTTTCCTGCCATTCCGGCCATCGCCCAGGATGCCGGCTCGAGCGGCTTCTGCCTGTTTGTGCTGCCTGCCGAGAACGGCATCCAGCGCGCCATCAACCTGGGCATCGTGCAATATGTGGAAGTCCGCGCCGACGACGTCCGGATTTATTACGGTGGCGGCAACCTGGGCAGCGGCTACGAGGCACGCATCCCGGTAAAGAGTCGTGACGAGGCCGACGCGGTTCTTGCCCGCCTGCGCCGGACCGCCGCCAATTGTGCAAAACCTGTCTCAGGAGGCTCCCCGTGAAACTAGTCGGCATGCTGGATTCCCCCTTCGTGCGTCGCGCCTTCATCACCGCGCGGATGCTCGATATCCCCTTCGAGCATCAGGCCCTGTCGGTCTTCCGCAACTTTGACGAATTCCACGCCATCAACCCGCTGGTCAAGGCCCCGACCCTCGTCTTCGACGACGGCGACGTGATGGTGGATAGTTCCCAGATCATCGCCTGGCTGGAGCACATGGCCGGGCCCGGCAAGAGCCTGTGGCCTGCTGACCCGGGGCGCTACCGGCGCTGCCTGCAGCTCACCAGCCTGGGCCTCGCCGCTGCCGAAAAAAGCGTCCACCACGTCTACGAGCTCAAGGTCCGACCGAAGGAATACCGTGACCCGGACTGGTTGCACCGCGTTGACGGCCAGATCTGCGACACCTACCGGGTGCTCGAACAGCGCATGGGTGACGCTGACTGGCTGTGCGGCGACCGTCCGAGCCAGGCCGACATCACCGTTGCCGTGGCCTGGCGCTTCACCCATTTCGTCGCGCCCGGCCTGGTGGCCGACAGCGACTACCCCGGCCTCGCGGCGCTCTCCGCGGCAGCCGAGGCCTTGCCGGCCTTCTCGGCCGCGCACTACTCCTGACTCCCTGAAAGCACGCATGATCGGACGCATCACCGGCCGCCTGGCCGAAAAGAATCCCCCGCAAATCCTCGTGGACGTGAATGGCATCGGCTACGAGCTGGAAGTCCCGATGAGCACCTTCTACGGCCTGCCCGCCACGGGTCAGTCCGTCAGCCTGAGCACCCATCTGGCCGTGCGCGAGGACGGCCACTATTTATACGGCTTTGCGTCGGAAGACGAACGGGCCGCCTTCCGCCAGCTCCTCAAGGTGGCCGGCATCGGTGCCCGCACCGCGCTGGCGGTGCTCTCCGGGCTGTCGGTGAATGACCTGGCCCAGGCCATCGCCCTGCAGGAATCCGGCCGGCTGGTGAAGATTCCCGGCATCGGCAAGAAGACCGCCGAGCGCCTGCTGCTGGAACTGCGCGACAAGCTTGCCAAGGCCCTGCCCGCGGCGTCCGGCCGCGTCACCGCCGACCTGGCCGGCAATGACCGCTCCGACAT
>APMI01005342.1_pt1 | contig 49716 bp, 40 predicted proteins | sample 667938 | NCBI WGS metagenome assembly APMI01 (sample SAMN01084076, study PRJNA167559) | wastewater metagenome | biome: Wastewater | place: Denmark: Ejby Moelle, Odense | collected 2011-11-28
GTCGCCGGCAATACTCTTGTCCCAAATCCCGCCACTGGCAATATCGCCTTACGAATCTTTTTCTTATTCATATTTTTTTCCATTTTCGAATATTAATTTGTTCTTATTATTATTTTTTCGGGTATTATTACACGAGGAAGTTATGGGCAACTTTGTAGGGGTGGCTATCCTACACATTATCAGTAGCGCATTAAATTTAATCAAAATTAGAAATTGGTGCGAAAGTTTTAGCCGATTTTCACATTTTTCAGCAAAATTATTATAGTAATATATAAAGTTTATGATTTACCAAAATATTCAGCTTTTATTTTTATGCCCTAGCACTTATAGTGCCACAAAGTGTCATATTATTCATATAACCAAAACAAACAAACTAAAATTACTGGCAATGACGCTTTAATGACGGGATAGCAAAATGAAACTTACAACTGCTATATTGGTATTTCTTATTGCCGTAGGTGCAATAATTATCAACCGTAAGACTATTGAAGCCGCAGCATTCGAACAGGTTGCAGGTTATAAAAGCAATTTGCCATCTTATGTTCCCAAAAACTATAAACTAATTTGGGCAGAAGATTTTAATGACGGAACGCGCCCCAATCCGAAATATTGGAATTATAGTACATATGCCAATAATGTTCTTTGGTGGCATAATGAACGACAATATTATACCGATAATAATGAGAAAAATGCTCGCATTCAAAAAGGCGAATTAATTATAGAGGCGCATAATGAAAAACTTGACCGTGCGCCGGGCTGGGTAGGGCAGGAGTTCACATCAGCTAGGTTGACAACTGAAGGTAAGAAAAATTTCCAATATGGTTTCTTTGATGTAAGGGCAAAGCTAACCTGTGCCAAGGGATCTTGGCCTGCGATATGGATGATGGGTGAAAAGCCACAATCTTCTTGGCCAAAAGATGGCGAAATTGATATTATGGAACATGTATCATTTAACCCGCGGACTATTTATGGCTCTGCGCATAGTGAATATTCTGAAAAACACGGCATTATATATACCGGAAGTGCTAATATTAAAAATCCTTGCGGTGAGTATCATAATTATCAGATTGATTGGCGCCCTGATTATATAGCATATCTTGTGGATGGGAATGAATATTATAGATTTTCAAAAAGCGTTTCTGGTGATGGTACGCCAGCTGATTATCAAAAATGGCCATTCAACCATAATTTCTATCTAATACTAAACGTGGCTGTCGGTGGTGCGTGGGGTGGGCAACAAGGAATTGACCCAAGTCAATACCCTGGGCAAATGGCAGTAGATTATATTCACGTATATCAATAAAAGTTGAGTCAATGATCCGACAAAAACGCAACAAATATAGGCAATCTCGTTAACCATAAAAATTAACTATTAACCTATTACGCAGGGTAATTATAGATACAATCTATTAAAAATGCGCAAATCAATAAAAATTATTCATATAAGAAAAATCTAAAATATTTTAACTAAAACGCCGTTTTAACCTTTTAAGTAATTGAATATAAAAAGAAAAAATATGATTTTTGAAAAATTCCCCAATTTGGGGAATATCAATTTTAAAGAATCCAAGCGCGCGTAATGCCGATGAACTGTAACCAAAGTTTTAACAATATATAATCAAATCTATACAATTAGGGCTTAAAAATTAAGCAAACCCAGTGATTTTTGCATTGCAGCATGCGATTTGATTGACCTTGGGTTTGTTGGGCATGTATTAAACTGAAAAGACGGATAACACCGAAGCTACTAAATGGTAAGAATATGATGGAAGCAGTTTTAAGAAAAAGACATAATGTAAATGTTGCCGATGGCGAGAGAAATCAAAGCCAAGCAGGAAGCAACATTTATGAATCCAATGTTGAGCTGTTTACTCGTGCTTGCGATATTGCTCTAAGCGTTGCCGCCTTGGTTTTCTTGGCGCCAGTTTTGTTTACAGTTGCACTATTTGTTTATTTGCAAGATGGCGGCCCGATTTTCTATGGGCAAGACAGAATTGGTAAAAACGGCAAAAAATTTAAGTGCTATAAATTTCGCTCGATGCTTGTAGATTCTGCGGAGCGTCTTGAGAAACTTTTGGCGACCGATGCAGAAGCTCGTGAAGAGTGGGAAAGGGATCATAAATTAAAAAATGACCCGCGCATCACAAAGTTTGGCAATTTTATTAGAAAAACAAGCCTTGATGAGTTTCCGCAACTTTGGAACGTAATTAAAGGTGAAATGAGCCTAGTTGGACCGCGTCCAATTGTTTATAATGAAATTGTTAAATATGGCTCTTCATTCAGATATTATAAATCTGTTAAGCCAGGCATTACAGGCATGTGGCAAGTTTCAGGCCGTAACAACATTGATTATGTTCGCCGTGTTGCTATTGACCGCAAGTTTGTACAATCAAAAAGCGCGTTCTTGTATCTTTACATTATTTTTGCAACCGTTCCTGCGGTATTGGCGCAAAAAGGCTCATATTAAAATGGTTTTGATTTAATTTATTGTGTATATGGTTTAATAAAAACTCCTCGAATGAGAATATATCGGGGAGTTTTTGTGTATTAGGGGCATGTGTAAAATTTAAAGTAGCTTTAATCTAATGCTTGTAAATATAAATTATCCCATAATTTATCTTGTTTATTTGAATCAAACATTTCAATAACTTTAGTTCTTGAATTTTGCCTCATTGTATAATAATTTTCCTGCGATGATATTAACCTGCATACTTCATCAATTGCTGTATTGCTAATTCGTTCTACGTGAAATTTGAATAAATTAATTACGTCATCATGCGCTCTTTCATAATAATTTGGATTCCAGAAATTATCGCCTTCCGTAACTGGTTGCTCAATAAGAATACCTGTTTTCTGATTAATAATAAATTCTGGCAATGCGCCGTGATTAGTTGCTATTACAGGGGTTCCTAACATCATTGATTCGACCGCACTAAAACCAAATGTATCCGCGAATGTTGTCAGTATGCTAAAATGACTATTTTTAAGTAAGTTTAATACTTCGCTATTTTCTAGGCCATTAAAATATTTAACATTTTTAAGATTTAGAAGGTTAATATATTTATTATTTAATTTTTCGCTTATAGGGTCACTCCAAACACTTTCACCCATTTCCATTTTGGATATAATATTAAATTGGAATGGAAGTTTTTTTTCAATAGCAATTCTTGCCATTTCTAATACAACTGCGCCACCTTTGCGAAGAAAATGATTGCCAACAAACGTGAATATTATTTGCCCGCTAATATCAGGTTTTATTTCATAATCCTCAGATATATTTATGCTAGGATATATAAGGCATATCTTACTCAAAAGTTTTTTCTTTTCCGATTGTGTAAGGTTTGAATTAACCAAATTCTCTGTAAATATATTTTCTGAATATTTTGATATAGCAATTATTTTTCGGCATCTTTCAGATAAAAGTGCATTATAAAGCATTTTTTTATAAAAATTATTATTTACTCCAAATGTTCTGGGTAAATGAGATTCAAAGCCTATTACAAATTTTTTAAAATTAAGAGGAATTCTATTAAATGCATGTATTAATTTGCAATTAAATGTATCAAGTGGGGAAAAGAATGTTACCCCATCAGAGCCTTTTACAAGTTTGTTAAAGGGGATATAAAGACAACGTTTTATATCATTATTACTATTTTTAGGACCTGTAAACGTCCAAGGATAACCTACTGGCGAGATGATTTTCATATTATTCTTTCCAAGAAGATTTTATAGCCTATAAAAACATTAACTATTCTATTAATACAAACATATTAAATTTAATTAAAAGTTATTCAAATTTAATAGTGTGATTTTGCATATTGTGTAATAATATTACCAAAAGTAGCGTATATCCCATTTCGATTGAATCGAGATGGTGCACTAGATATCTTTGTTTGTCGCTGTTCTTACCCAAAAATCGCTCCACACTTTTTGAGAAACGCTCTAATGTAAATATACATAAAAAATATGTTTTTTAGTTACCATGGCCTGACGCGTCTTTCAGGATTTTTGTGTGCTTGCATATTTCTTGAATATAATGGAATTACAGCCGAGACTATTCCCATTGCATCGGCGTACCAATCGTAAAAACTGCAATCGCGGCCTACGAACATTTGCAAAAGTTCGCTTAGGGTTGCGTATCCTAAAAGTAAAACCAGAATATCAAATTTTCTTATGTGTTGAAATATGCATAATCCCATGCAAGTAAGTATATAAAATACCAAAAAATGCATTACTTTATCATTTATTCTTATCGAAGCTTCTTCACTATTAAAGGGCCCAAGCAAAGCTATTGTTACTAATACTATCGCTAATGTAAAAACAGAATAGCCAATGACCTTGAAAAAATCACCTCTTTTCATAACCACACCATATTTTCTATATTATTTGTCTTTCTGACACTATGAGCATAGTATAAAAAAGATAAATTTTACTTAAGATAATATAATGTGGGATCGGCAAAGCTTCTCAATCCCACTATGTTTTTATAAGATTTACTGATACTACTTGGCTTTATATTCTGAATCAATTTTGGAGGAAATAAATCTTCTCATTGATAAATGCATAGGATTATCTAGGAAAATATAGAATAAATGCCCGATTGTTAAACATGCGATTAAATTTAAACTTACTAATAATACGCTTTCACCGGATATATGCATTAATTTATTACAAATAATTTTTATGAACAAATTCATTGTAAAGAAATGCGTTAAATATGTTGCATAGCTGGCATCGCCAATCGATATAAAAAATTTTGATACCTTTTCAGGTATCTTGGTAAATATCGGCTCAAGCCTGATGAAAATTGCAACCATAAGCGAAGAAAGTGTAATGGATAATATGGCGCTTAAAAGACCGTCACAATTCAACTCCTGAAAAGCAAGGCCTATGTAGCAAAATATTGCAATTAATATCAATAATATTGTTTTAAGAGGTGACAATTCAATTGGTGTCTTGGTTATTTTAAATAATATCATTCCAGAGACAAATTCAAATACCCTCCAAGAGGATACGAACTTAAAAATAGCTTCGTTGTGATATGAATTATAAGAAATAATATAAAAAGCTGTTATTGGTATAATTGAAAAAATGACACCAAATCGTTTGAATAAAACTAAACCCAGCATAGCGCATGCGTAAAAATACATTTCATAATTCAATGTCCAACCAACTGAAAGTAAGGGCTCAATTTGGTTTTTGCTATCATAATAAGGAACAAATAACAGAGATTTAATTAATTCATCTAGATTTGCACGGGTAGATGATAATAATTCAGGTTTGATTAAAGCTAATAAAAATAACGCAATTGTTAGGAGCCAATATGAAGGGACAATTCTTGAAATCCGGCTAATCGCAAAATTAATTGGTGAAGTATTTTTTTGTGTTATCATGGCTATCACAAAGCCGCTTAAAACAAAGAAAATATCAACCCCAAAACTTCCAAATACAATCCAATGAGAATAATCTTTATACCCAGATATGTGAAAATAGACCACACTGGTTGCAGCAATTGCTCTAAGATATTGTAGTGAATATATCGTTTTATTCATAAAGATTAATTCTTTTATAAATCTAATTATTTTCTTTATTATATACAGAAAATGAATAGCTGATTGCAATAATTGCAATAATGCTGACAATATTGAATTGGTTAAATACCGGAACTTCTACAAAGGTTCTTATGATTATAAAAAAAAGCATTAATGTGTAAAAGAAATTAATGGTGTTAATTTTCATTATAGTCCGCCTTAAGTTTAGGAAAAATCCGGCATATAATAAAAATGATTGATATAAAACACCTACTATTCCTATTTCAACGGCATTTGAAAGATACATATTATGGAAATGGAATCCCCCCCTGTTTCCTATGCTAAATTTAGCCCAAAAATATTCCGCAGGCGGGTTATTAGGAACCCAAAATGCCTGATAACCTAACCCCAATACAGGCCTCTCTTTAATTCTTGAAAAAGCATATTCCCATAATTCTGTACGACCAGTAAGTGTGGAATCCTTGCCAAGATAATGTAATAAGAATCCATCAATAAGATTATTATTTAGAATAATTATCACGCCCGTTATCATAACAAATAAAATTGTAAAAATATTAATAAGGATTTTTCCCTCTGCATTTAATTTTTGTATCAATATTATATAAAATGCAAATAATATTGTTGGGATAAGAGCCATTAGGGCGCCAGCTGACTTTGCTTTTAAAAACATTATAAAACTAAAAATAAATAATGCAAAGAATGCCACATTATATATAGGACGTTTTTTTACTAGAAAAAATGAACTTGTACAAAGTAACATAAGTATTGACAGCATATCTGCATATTGGTTTTTACTTGCAAAGAATCCCTGTAATGCCCGTCCTGAAGGCGCTCGTTCTAGTAATAAAGACAAAGCCAACGAAACAACGTAGGTTATTATTAATACTCTATATAAATATTCAGGATTTAACCTTTTGGAAATAAGGATTGAAATAACGAAGGTTAATAAAAGCTGAACTCCGTGTCTTATGGTATCACTTGGAAAATCTGACCACGCAACGCTTGCAAAACAAAAAATCGGAAGAATTAGAATGAACCAGTTCGATAGCAAGTCGTGAATGCTTTTTTTGATATCGGTCACAAGAAGCGCCAAACCAAAGACAAGAAACAAACCTGCCGCATAGGCCCCAAAAAGTGGGTTAAGAATAATTGAAACCAATGATAAGGCGATAAGCCCACTATCTACAAAATCCTGGATAATTTTGTTACGTTTTTGAAGGGCAACCTTTCGCGCAGTGAAAACCTCCTGTGTACTAAAAGTTGCCATTCTTAACGCTCTCTTTCACTTCAAATATTCCATTTTGCCCTAGGCAAATTATTATGCTTATAACCTGCGACGCTTAAATATGATATAGATTTTATTGTCAAATTTTTGAATTTAAAATCCGACAAAAAAAGCAATATCCAACATTATTGCATTATTTTAAATCGAAGTATGCTATTTATCGTTACACTAACCCCATTGTTTTGCACTTTCATAACGTCAACATTGCCTTTAATCCCAATAGCTTTTTATAAAATTCATGTCGATTAAAACGTAACGTTACTAACTTGTTCACTAAATCATTTGGCGCGATAAACAGTGCTGAAAACCAGGCAATATTTGATAATTTACCCTTTAATGAACCGCACGAGAAAAGTGAAAGTTTTATACCGTTTTTGAATAATTTAAAGCTGCTATCGTTTTCATAGCCACTATATTTTTGTCCTAATTTTCTGGCAATCAGGCGATAGTTTAAAAAAACAAGCTCTTTATCAAGAAAGTTATAATCGGGCAGGGGATAGTTTAATAATTTTGCATTGTTTTTTAAAAGCTCGAATTCTGCGGTTCTTATATCAATACTATATGAAAAATCTGGAACCTTGTGTTGTTCGCCCGATTTGTTGCGCCGGCTAAGGTTGTTACTATGAACCCGATATTGCCCAAGTGGATAGGGGATTGTTATTATATCACCATAAAGGGGGGCAATGGTGTTTAATGCGCCATCCTGTGGCCCAACATCTAATGGCATAATTTGGGCCAAGAATTTTTTTGAATAGGCATTTCCAGAAGTAACTGGCCAAATATAAGTTCCGGTTTTGTCAAATTGCTTTCGCGCGGCGGCTTGATCATAATCATTAGAAAATTTGCAAAAACAACGACCAACTTTTTCACCAGTCGCGTCAATTAATTCTAAATCAAATTGAACCTTTGCAGCCTTATCATTCCAATGCTTTACAACTTCTTCCATGGCATTTGGGGACAATGCGTCATCGGCATCAAGGAATAAAATTATGTCACCAGTTGCTTTTTTATAGCCAAAGTTACGCGCATCACTTACACCGCCATTTTCTTTGCTAAGGCTAATAATCTTATTGCCATAGCCTTGAATGATTTTTGGTGAATTATCGGTTGAACCATCATCAACAACAATAATCTCGTCAACCGCAATAGTTTGTGCCAAAACACTATCAATTGCGTGTGCAACATATTTTTCATAATTATATACGGTAATAATTATTGTAGTTTTCAAGCGTAATCCGATTACTTAAAAAGTTGTGGTTAAACTAATACTGTAATTCGATTCAATCTGTAATGTTAATGTGTTTAACGTGTAAATTATAGTAATTCTATGATTGCACCATGATTTTAGCATTTTTACGTAAAAATTTTGCAATTTTTGATATGATGCTTGGCCTTGAGTTCGCATCAATTTTCCACAATAAAAATTTGTATGCAAGAAACCGTGGTAAATAACCAATAGATAGCCACCAACACATATTAAAATAAAAAGATATACTTTTATTGTTTCCCTTAAGTTTTAATGCGTCCATTGCGATTTTTTGACGAGTTTCACCATTGATATTTTTCGTTTTGTTGTTGAACAATAAGTCGGCAATCTTATTTTCAATTGACAATAAGTCCTTTGAACTCATGTCTCTTTCGTATTCTAGATCAAGCAATGTACAATGCTTAATAATTGCATCATACCTCTTATTATTATGTTCTATGTTCCAAAGTGCTTTTTCACCTATTTGACGCATGAATTTTGAGTGGTTTTTTTTATGTTGTCGGTATGCGGAGATTACATCGTCATGAAAGACAACATTGCCGTATAATGGTGCGACGGCACACAGATATCCATCTCCTCCTTGCCTGAAATCTTCTGCAGGCATAGGCATAATGCTATCAAGAACGTCTTTGTTAAATACTAGGCCTGAAGTTACTGTCCCAGGATATCTTCCAGTTAGCCTTACTTGCTCACTTGCATTATCACATTTGAAGTTTTGTTCTTTTGGTGGATAAAGTGGACCTAATTCACCATCCTCATTAGCTAACCTCATACGATAATTGTATATTGCAGTGTTCGGTTTATAGTTTGCAACTATTTTTTCAAGTGCGCCTTCTAGTAAAAAGTCGTCTGCGTCCAAGAACATAATTTGTCTACCAGTTGCTAGTTCAAACCCACTATTAAACCCCGCACCGTGTCCGCCATTTTCCTTCTTGGCAATGATTTCTATATTACTAGAATATTTTGATATAACTTCTAGCGAGTTATCAGTTGAACAATCATCAACAACTATGATTTGTACATTTTCTAGACTTTGATTCAAAACGCTTTCAATTGCTTTTGACACATATGTAGCATAGTTATAGCAAGGTATAATTATCGAAATAGTGTTTTCATACATTTTATTATGCCTTTAGAATGACTTATTAAGTGTGCTTTTGATTATTTCTTTATATGTTCTTTTTCCGTTATCTTTGTGCTTTATCATAATTAAAAGAAATGCAATCATTGAAATAAAGAAAATTAAATCCAATAAAAAACCAATTGCTAGTCTTATAATCGGACTGAAACCCATTAATTCAAAGTATCTATCCGTCATTGCAACAAATACAAACATTAAAATTGAAGAAATGAAGATTGGCGATATGTGTTTTAGAAATTTGAAAACACTAATGTTTGCAATTTTGCATACATATAAAGTGTAATGAATAAAAGTTGGTACCATTGATATAGCAAAACCATATGCCGCACCAACAATTCCATTTATTTTAATGCCAATAACTAAAAATAATACAATAAATACGGATCTAACGAGCATCAAATTTGATAAGCTTCCGGCCCGATTTTCAGATTTTAGGAATGAATAAAAACTAAATGTTGGGGTAATTATTGCTTTTCCTATACACAATAAAGCAAATATTATTCCTGCTCCCTTAAATTTTTCGCCTAACAAAACTTCAACTAATGGTTCAGCAACAGCAGCTGCACCAAATAATGCGGGTGTAACAATAAAACTATTTGCAAAGGCTGCCCATAATAAATTATCAGCTTTTTGAACTTCGGTTTTTTTACTGGAAAATGCATTTAGTAATATTTTTGATAAACTATTGCTTATTATATCATGTGGTAATGCAGAAATTCTATTTGTAACACTGAAAACACCTGCGCTTGATGCATTAATCATTTTGTTTATGATGATGTTTGGAAACTGCACTCCGAAATAATTTATTATCTCCGCTGATGATGATTTTATTGTAAAACTCGCATATGATTTTAATAGTGAAAGATTTAATTTCAGAACAGGAAGTAGTCTAGAAAAATACATGCTCAGGGCAGCACGAATTGCGGCAGAAATTAATTGCTGCCATATTAATGACCATGCACCATAACCTTTAAAAGCAAGATACAAAGCAACAATTGAGGCCACAACATCCGATACAATTCCATTTATGGCATCAATTTTTGAGTTTCCACGGCTAATTTGGTATGTAGACAGGGTGTCATTTATAAAGCTAAGTGGCATTAATAAAGAAATTACAGCGACATAGTTTTCAAACCCAGATAGCGACAATATTTGACAAATTTGAAACGAGAATAAAACAATTAACACGCATATTATTGAAGATATTATTATGTTTGCAGAAAATGCATTTTGCCATGCATTTTTGTCTTCTCTGTTGAAAACTACTACTGCAGATGACCATCCTCCAGACCCACCAATACATGCGAGCAAAGCTATAAATGATAGGCAAACATTTACTTTCCCAAATGCTTCTGGATCTAGAAGGCGAGATAATATTGGTATCGTTAAAAACTTTAATACAGTAGATAAAGTAGTTCCAATGGCAAGAAACAACGCGCCATTAACAATATGAATATCTGCATTTTTATGTGTGTTCATTTTATAGCTAAATCAAAATATCAAACAAGTTTTATGCTGTCGAAACGCCCTGCTAATGAGGCTTCATATATTGCACGAATTTTAAAATAATTACCGCAATGTAAGTTTACAGTTCTACCCAATATCGTGCCGCCAATTGCAACATGAAGACGGTCTGTATTAATTATTTCATAACGTGCAATCTTTCTTAGAAATTGATCAGCATTATCCATATGATCACCAAGTGTGCTAAGGTCAATGTTGTTAGAAGGCAGCATTTCAGGCTCTTTATTGGATTCAATATCTGTGCGGAAAAGGTTTCCAACTTTTTCAACTGGATTACCAAAAAAACCTAGGTCTTCTTGCGATAAAGTTGCAAGATAAAATGCCATATCGTGACAAAATAATGAGTTAGGACTTTGTTTTATACTTTCAGTATTATCGCGGCGATACATTGAACCACGAATACTAGAAGTATCTAAAGCATATGTCGTTGGTAAGACTAATAAATTAGGCGTTAACTTTGAAATAAAATTACATATTTCAAAACCAAAAGTGTGTCCGCCATGCCATGCACCCCCACCACCATATAAATAAAATGTATTTTTTGATGTTAAAATTAATGGCAATAATTTCTTTTTGATATTGCTGTATCCAACATTAAACTCATAATGTTGGATGTTATTTTGTTGTAAAAAGCGTTTTGTTCCATATCTTATCAGTCCATCACCAAAGTTGCCTGGGTTGGGAATGTAAATAATTTGTTTGCCATCTGTTACAGTTCTAATGTGTTGTAATAGTTTATCAAAGTCAGCTTTCATAATATACTTTCATCGGTTTGATTATTTTTAATGGCGTCATGGTCATTTTTTCGTATTAATCTCGCCGGTACTCCGCCATAAATAGAATTTGGTGGTACGTCTTTATTTACCAACGCGCCTGCTGCAATAACACTATTTGTACCAACCTTAACATTGGCTAGTATTATTGCCCCTGCGCCAATCCAAACCTTATCTTCAATAATTATGTCACCTTCATGTAAGCCCCAGCCATAATCTTCACTATAATGCGTGTTATGATAGATTGTTTCCAGACTTACATTTGGACCAAAAAGGCAGTTATCTCCTATGACTATTTTAGAATTTTCACCACTTGAAAACCTTATGCCTTCATTAAAGAAATTGTTTTTCCCAATTATTATGTTTTTATCTTTTCCGTAGCGGTTGATAGAAATATTTCTTCGGAATTCGTTATGACCTGTCTTAACCCCCATTAAATGTAAAATTCGCCAACGTATAAGGTCGTATCTCCTATGCCTAATTGGCAGATTAAGAGGAAACTCAAGTAAGGTCTCAAAAAAATTTCTGATCATATTTATGTCCTGAAATCGATATTTTATTATTTAAAAATCGATTTCTTATTATTTAATCCGTGTAAAGATTTAAAGAAATATAATGAAATTAACCGCTATTCAAAATAAGGTGCTGAATTATCAGTTAATATCTAATAATGCCCAATTTGTAGGCATTAATTTATCAAGGATAATGTTTATAGCATTCTTTGCCTTTTTATATTGCCGTTTTCAATCTCATAGACTTCATCAGCTATATCGAGCAATTTATGATTATGGGTAATCAATAATATAGAGGTGTCATCCTTTAATTGCGCAATTGTTTCGGTTAGTTTGCGGGTGTTTTCCACATCCAACGCGCTTGTAAATTCGTCGAGAATTAAAAGTTTTGGATTGCGCAAAAGGGCGCGTGAAATTGAAATTCTTTGCCGTTCGCCGCCTGATAATCTTATTGCGCCTTCACCAATTTTGGTTTCGATTCCGTTTGGTAGGTTGTCAACAAATTCATTGGCGCTGGCTTTTATTAATGCATGCTCAAGTTCTTCGTCTGTGGCATCTGGCTTGGCAATCAAAAGGTTATCACGCACGCTTGCCGACATAATGAAGGTATCTTGTGGGACATAGCTAACTTGCGTGCGCCACGCCTTGAATAGATTTGGCGTTAATGGCATGCGATCAATAATAATTTCCCCCTTGGTGGGAACCATAAGCCCCATAAGAAGGTCCACAAATGTGCTTTTACCGCTTCCCGATGGGCCAATTAATGCGGTGATTTTTCCGCCCATAATATTTAGATTTACGTTATTTAAAACGGTCCCTGCGCCATAATCAAAGCTTAAATCTTTGAAAATAATACGGTCATTATAAACAACTTCTGTATTATCATCTTCATTGATATTTTCTTTGTGGCTTTCAAAATATTTGATAATGCTAATAATTTCTGTAAAGGCAGCGACGTTTAAAAGCAGGTTTTGTATTTGATTTTGTATTTCACTAAATCGTGGCGCAATTCGCATGAATATTAACAATAATAACAATAATTTAGTGAAATTGATGTGGAAAATTGCATATGCGACATAGGTGAAAATACATGCAAAGCCGGCGGTTATTGCACTGCTTAGCATGCTTCCATTTGATGATACGCGTGTTGTGTCGATGGTTATATCTTTTAATGTCGCAAGATTGTTTACAAACGTGCCAACAAATTGATTTTCCGCATTATAGCTTTTGGTGACTTTTATACCGTCCAAAAAATCACCAATAGTACGAAATTGTTTGCTATATTCTTCTGATAATTTACTGCCGATTTTGGCGGTATATTTGCGGAACGGGCTTTGAATTGCAAATGCAATGACCCCAAATACAATTGCTGTAAGCGTCATTTTTACAGAGATTAACATTGATAAAACAAGATATGCAAATAGGAAAAATGAACTTTGTACAATCATCAAAAGGCTGGCGAATGCGGCATGTGTGCGGTTGATTTCGCCATTTAACTTATGCTCAATATCGGTGTTCTTATAAATTCCAAGTGCCGACCATTTCGCATTGGCAATGCTTTTAAATAAATCAATCCGTAATTTGTTTACTAAATCGGTAATCAGCTCAATCATAAAGATTGATCTGTGCCGCATTAACAGTGCACCAAAAAGAACCACTATGAAATAGAATGATAAGATGTGCCATAATGAAAAATTAAATTCATGTCCGGCAATTACAGTCGAAAAATTATCGGTTTGTGATGTCCCATTGGCTATTTGGTTTTTACTTAACACCCCAAGCAACGGCAGCAATAAGAATACAGATAAGTTTTCCGTAACGCCATTGGCAATAATAAAAAATATGACCTGAATTGTCTTACTTTTGGCATTTGAATAAACATAGTTCGCCATATCCAAAATCGGGCGATACATTCCAATTTTACTATGTGGATTGCCTTTATTATCTGCCAATATCTTCCCGCACCAATTCAATAGTTTCCTGTATTCTGTCGATATATGCAGGAACAATAAGTTTTTTTACCAAGCCGTTTTTGGCAACTTCGACCGATTTTTTCATCACATCAGCAGAGAAACCGCCACCCATGGCATCCCTTTGGTAATAGTATGAAAACCGCATCATTGCTTCAAAACCGTCTTTAACCGAATAATCAATTATTTGGGCTTTTTCACCACGTTCCAAAACGTAAGTTCGCCCTAATTTTAAGGCTTCTGACGCAAAATGCGTGCCAAGGCCTAATTGTTGTTTTTCGAGACCTGGGAATTCAATTTTGGGCAATAAATCCCCAAAACTAAGGTCAATATTGGCAAGCAAATCATCGGTAACTTTCATTTGTGGAAAGCCGGATAAAATCTTGAAACCATCTTCAAAATTAATTGGCATGACATCGTCGGTAATTAGGTTATAGCCTTTGGAGATGAAGGCGGCAGACGTTGTAGATTTTCCGGCCCCTTTGTCGCCCATAAAGCCAACTGCGAGGCCGTCCATCTCGATTGCATTGGCGTGCATAACTAGATTGCCTCTAAGCTGCAGTATAAGGCCCATAACCATTCCCATAAGTGGGTATATTACCAGCTCTTCTGGGCAATCGTACATTTCAACAAAAACCTCACTGGCATTGCGAATGTGGAATTTGGCAACAATCGTAAAGTCTAAATATTGCTCATCTGGCGAGAAATACCATGGACAATTGCCAATACGTTCAAGAAAAGTGGGGTTAATTACTGATTTGTGAACGATAATATCATGGGGTTGTTGATTGCATTCTATCAAACCATCGAGTTTGAAATCCGATGCAATTATGAGGTTATACGCCTTATAGTAATACATCTATTTCCCCTCTGCCTTGAATGAATCTAAAAAATAGCTAAGCGCGACCGCTTTCCAGATATTTTGTAATAATCTATGCTCTTTAAACTTTTTGCCTTTAAATAACTTGGGCAATTCTTGTCTTAATAATTTTGTATCAAGATAATTTTCAAGCATTTTATTGTTTTCTAGAATGTCTTCTATTTCTTTTGCGTGATGAACTTTTAGGCCATTATTAATATGTACTGAAAAATCGAGTTTGGTTTTACGCCATTGTATTTTTTCTGGCAAAATGCCATCCATGGCTTTGCGCATTATCAGGCGCGTCCATTCCTCATCCATGCTCTCTTCGGCACCGAGGGTAACACAAAATTCAATCAATCTTTTGTCATAAAATGGCATCCTTAGCTCAACACCACTTTTTGCCGCAAGAAATTCAAGGCTTTCGGTAACTATCGTAAAGAATTGCGAATTAAAAAGATTTACGCGCGAATCCTGCTCGCTATCGGCGGGGGCTTCATAAACAATTGGTTTTTTAAAAGCATAACCTTTTTTGAAATAAACACTTACAGGCTTGTTAAATAGGTTGATTAGTTTGTGATATAAGCGCCCAAGTTTATAACTGCCTTTAAAGCCAGAATAACGTAAGAAGAGGGGGATAAACATCTCCAGGCGCGATTCCGCGAATAAGCCCGATGCTGCCTTGGTGGTTTTCCAAAGTTTGCGCCATTGTTTGGCTTTGGCCAGTTCAAAAAGGCGAATGTTACCAAAGGCAATCACTTCGTCACCACCAGAGCCATCCAATATAACATCAAACCCTTGTTCATTGATTTTTTTATAAAATATTGCATTCATGGCTTGCCCAGGAGCAAAAACAAGTTTTTTTGAGGTGCTTATTAAATCATTCACACCTTCTAAGGATGGGTAATTATCAAATGCAATAAAATGCGGGTTAAAATGACCATTGTTTACAAGTGCTTCAATATATTCACGCTCACTTAATTGGGGCGTTTTGTCAAAGACAATTGAAAAAGTATCAAGTTTTGCATCTGAATTACGCTCTTTTATAATTGCTGCGCATGCTGATATTGATGAGGAATCAAGACCACCACTGACAAGACTTGCAACCGGTTTTGCCCCGCGTATTCGGCATTCAACAGCTTGAAAAAACAACTCTTTCAATTTTTGGGTTTTATCAATTGTTTCATCAACATCTGGTGGGCGTTTTAATTGCCAATATTTTGTTATTTGCAAACCATTTTTGGGTGAAAAGCAAAGATAGCTTCCGCCATCAAGGCGTAATATATTTCCAAAAGTTACACTTTGTGTCTCAATTAAAAGTGATTGGGCAAATGCATATATTTGGTCAGGATCAACATCAGAAAGGCCAAGGTCTTGAAATGGTTTGCCCGGCGCAATTAATGATCTTAAATCACTAGAGACAAGGAAGCTATTATCGTCATGACGAAAGAATAATGGCTTTAGGCCTAAATGATCGCGGAACGCATAAAGGCAGTTTTGTTTAGTATCGACAATTATCACTGAAAAATCACCGACAATATGTGAAACAAAATCAACGCCCCATTTCAAATAGGCTTGTAAAAATAATTCGCCTTCAGAAATTTTATTTTTTTTGATTTTAAGGGCGGCGATTAATTCATCACGGTTATCAATACGTGCATCACAGCTAAGATATATTTCATCATTGCTGAAAATTTTTGGTTTTTGCGGGTCTTCTGGTAGGCGGCGAGTATATGCAAGCCCAAGCCCATATTTACCAATTTCTATTGTGGCGTTTCCGTCTTTGGCGCGATAATTTTGGGCTTCTAATAGATTGTTTAAAACCGCGTTGGTCTGTTTTTTATCTTTAAGGTATGTACCAACAACCCCACTCATAACATTATCCCATATCCATCAATGATTTATATTTGGCAAGCTGACCTTCTTCATTGCCAAGGATAATGGTTTCTCCAGACATAAGCCAGGCATGGGCGTTTAATTTCCCAGAATCGTCTTTATAAACACCGATTCTAATGGTTGAGGTGTAGCCTTTGTTTTTTAATGCGGCGCGTCCAGCAAGTGCACGTGACAAGCATGTTGCGCCAAAAACAAAGCGTGAGGTTTTGAAAATCATTCTGCCAACCCACTTTGCATAGCTTTCTGGGGCTATGTTTCCAAATTGGTCGCCTTTGATTTTAATATTCTCAAATGTATTGAAAACAATAAATAATCGATAATAGATATTTAGGGATGTGAATTTAAGCACTGAGATAAATTTTTTAAAGTCCATTTCAGACCGCCTGCTGTGAAACCTCAACAAGTCCGAAATTTGACAGGTCGTTGAGAATTTTGATTAAATCATTCTCTATAATCTCTGCTTTTACATCATATTGTTCTAATAATTTTTCTGTCAAACTTGCAACCTTTGTGGGTTCCGCAATATTTGCCCAGATGAAATTTGTTGTACCGTTCAGGTTGAAATAACTTCCAGATTTAAGATCTAGCAAAGCTGCGCCAGAATCAAGTTCACACACCACAACATCTTTTGATGCGCACACAACAGTCTCTGCATTAATCTCCAAGTAGTTACTCCGTTTATTATAAGCCGTTAAAGCTTATGATTATAGGTCAGGGTTGGGGGATTATGCCCAACCCTGAAAGCCCATATTAGTTTGAAAATGTAAGTTGATCTTTTGGGGTTTTTGGAGGGAAGATAGCGTCTGTAAGCTCGCCGTCACCCGTTGCCAAAGTAACTGAACCAAAATCACCTACTTTTTCGATAGAAGGTGCTTCATAAGCAATTTTAGAATTGGTAACCATCGATTTTTTCCTTGTTTAAGATGGCGGGATAATCCCACCATTAGTAATTGCACCATAACGGTGAAATTTAATCAATCATTAACTATAAACTTTATATGAATTTTTTGTGAATCGCAAAAAAATGGCAAATGCGACCATTTCGTGCAAAAAATGGATGCAAATTCCCCTTATACGCGAGTTATATTGGTTAATATGCTTGCAATTGGCTACCATCTAGTAGAGTGGGCGCGGTTCCACTCGTCACTAAACGCTAAAAGCGGTTTAAAAACGGTGCTTTTAGTCTGTAATTTTATCAGTTTCTCCTGCTATTTTACTGCATAAAAAAATCAAAAGACTGATTTTTGTGCAAATAAAACTACTAAAACTAGTAATTAGCACTGAAATTCGATACTCAAAAAAGCAAAGATTGCGATTTTGATATTGCTTTTTGCGAATCTATATCACCATTTTTATAGCTTGAGTAACAAATCTGGCGAGAATGAGGCGCGCTACAAAAAAGATTCTTGTATGGTGTAGATTATATTAAATTTGTCGTAATTGCCTATTATGTAATCATCGACCGCCAATGTTGTTAATGAGCACCGCTAAATGTACTAAGTTTTAACGGTTTTGTTTATAAACAAATATATTCTTTATGGTAATTATATAGTTACGGACATTTATCCAGAATTGTGGAAGCTTTAGTTTGAAAATATTATATCTGGTTCATGATTTGAATGACGCTGCGGTGGCAAAGCGTACCACAATGTTTAAAGCAGGACGCGCAGACATATTAATTGCCGGTTTTCGTCGTGGTCAGGAAGTTGTATCTAATATAAATGGTAATGTTCCAATTAATTTGGGGCAGACTTTTAATGGTAAGTTTTTTCAAAGAATAAAATTAGCAATAACAAAATTCGGATTTTTAAAATCCCAAATCGGGCAGCGGCGTTTTGATGTCATTGTTGCCCGTAATTTAGAAACCTTGGGGATTGGTTATTATCTGTTAAAAGCTGGTTATGCCGATAAGTTGGTTTACGAATGTCTTGATATTCATAAGATGATGCTAAGGGGTGACTTTATTGGCAAGGCATTGCGCTTTATTGAGCGGCACTTTTTAAAAAAATGCGATGCAATAATGACAAGTTCACCCGCGTTTATCGAAAACTATTTTGCTGCGCTTCAAAAGGTTACTAACAGAGTTATTTTGCTTGAAAATAAGGTTTTTAATGAAAAACCTTTGGATGCAAAAATTGCAAAAATAAATAAGACTTATGCAAACCCTTTGCAAATTGGCTGGTTTGGGGTTTTACGTTGTAAAAAATCGCTTAAAATACTTTCCGAATTTGCATTAAATATGAAAGGCGCGGTTGAGATTATTCTGCGTGGTAAGCCTGCATATGAAATTATGACTGATTTCGATGAAGTTGTTGCGCAAAACCCTTATCTAAAGTTTTGTGGCCCTTATAAAGCGCCAGATGATTTATATGATATATATAATGAGGTTAACTTTACCTGGGCAATAGATTTTTATGAGGAAGGACAAAATTCGAAATGGCTTTTGCCAAACCGACTATATGAGGGGTGTTTGTATAAAAGCATCCCAATAGTACAGGATGAAACCGAGACCGCAAATTATTTAAATAAATTGGGCATTGGAATTATGTTAGAAGATGTTTCACCTAACTCATTGGCGAAACTTTTTACAAATTTGGATGCTAATATTTATAATAATCTACAAACGAAACTGATGAATGTGGATCCAAAACGCTTTATTGCGGACGAGGGGGATTGCATAAGTTTGATCAGGGATTTGAATTAAAACAAAATGACAATTAAAAAGAATGAAGAATTAAAAGACACATTAATAATTATTCCTTGTTTAAATGAGGAAGCCCATATCGCACATTTATTGGAATGGCTAACTTCTGAATATCAAGATAAAGGGGCAACAATTATTGTTGCCGATGGCGGTAGTACGGACAGCACGATTACGATTATTAAAGATATCGCAAGCCGTAATCCATCGCTTAAATATCTTCATAACCCTAAAAAACTACAAAGTGCGGCGGTTAATCTTGCGGTTAAAGAATATGGTGACGGCAAAAAATATTTAATTCGTATTGATGCGCACTCAAAATATCCCAAAGATTATTGTAGCAAATTAATTGAAGAAGCAGAAAAAATTGATTGCGATTCAATTACTGTTTCAATGCTATCGATTGGTAGTGATGGGTTTCAGATGCTTGCTGCATTGGCGCAAAACTCCAAACTTGGGAATGGTGGTTCTGTTCATCGCCTTTTGTCAGAGGGCCAATATGTTGACCACGGGCACCACGCGTTAATGAAGATTGAGGCGTTTAGTGCGGTTGGTGGCTATGATGAAACTTATTCACATAATGAAGATGCCGAACTTGACATAAGGCTTCGTCAGGCAAACTTTAAGATTTGGCACACTGCGACAACCTTCATTGAATATTTCCCGCGCGATAATCCCGCACGGCTTTTCCGCCAATATGTTTCATATGGTAAGGGGCGTGCCAAAAGCTATCTAAAGCATAAGTATAAGCTTAAATTACGACAATTATTACCAATAATGGTTTTTCCTGCGGCAATTTTGGCTCTAATTGGTGTTTTCACTAATATTATTCTGGCTTTGCCATTTGTTTTATGGTTATTGGCAAGCGTTTTATTGGCATTGGATCTTGCAATTAAAGAAAAGAAAATAGCTGGGTTCTTTGCAATATTTCCTGCTGTGATAATGCACTTTTCATGGTCATTTGGCTTCTGGGCGGGGCTGTTTTTAGAGAAACTAAAGAATGATAAATAACAAAGAACCAAAAACCTATATATTAACCAATCAACGGGTGTTTCGTTCCGAATCTGGCAGTACAAAATATTTACTAGGAATTGCATCATACTTGCATAATGCAGGATGCAAAATGAACCTTATTTATTGCTCAAAATCTATGTTTGGGCGTTTACCGTTTTTTACCTTATCTGAAGAAATGAAGATTTTTGAAACCATTAAGGTACGTGAAGGCATTAAAATTGGTAATTTGGTTTTCACACTTAATCTAAAATCTTATTTTGATGCTTTTATTTATTTAACCGAACGGGTTTTGCAAAAGCTTAAAATAATTAAAGAAGGCTTTACAGAGCCTGCACCATATTCGGTTTCATACCCATTATCGCAAAATGATATTAAATTTGTGGACGATATCATTGCCGGTGATGCCGATATTTTAATTGCGGATTATTGCTATCTTACCAAGGCATTTCCCAAGCCAAGTGGCGGCTTCAACCCGCGCAAATATGTTGTAATGCATGACTTTATATCTCAAAGATTTGATGATTTTAAAGCATCTGGCACAAAAGAAAAAACCAGCTTCTTAACATTTGAAGATGAAATGGCATTGTTATCAAATGCTGATATTGTTATCGCAATTCAAAAAGAAGAGGCCGACAAGATAAAAAATGGGCTTCACGCCGGAACCGATGTCGTGGTTTGCCCGATTGCTGCCGATATATATGATAAATTTAATGCAAAAGACGCCAATAATGTTTTGTTTCTTGGTTCTGGTGCTGCGCCCAATGTTGACGGCATTTTGTGGTTCATTAGTGAGGTTTGGCCAAAGATAATTGAAAAAAATCCAAATGCCAGATTGAAAATTGCCGGATCGGTTTGTTCAAAAATCAATGTCGATAACCCTACAATTGAATTAATGGGCATTGTTGACGATTTGGTTGGATTTTACCAATCAGGAAACATCGTTATTTCACCACTTAGATTGGGCTCTGGGTTAAAAGTAAAGCTTATTGAAGCCGCAGGGCATGCGAAGGCTGTTGTTGCTACCACAATCACACTTCAGGGCGTATATGACGAATTTAAAGATGCGCTTGTAATAGCTGATGAAGCAAATGATTTTGCAAATGCAATTATAAATCTGCTTGACGATGATAAAAAGCGTGAAATATTATCAGAAAATATACTTAATGTTGCTAAACAATATTTCTCTAATGAGGCAGTAAACCGCCCGTTATTGGAAGATTTATCTTTGCACATCAAATAGTATTTATTATTGGGGTTTTTTTGTACAATATCTGTGACTTAATTTTGGGGCATATTGAGGGGCAATCAATTAAAAATGAATTGTTTGACGATGACGCCGCTTTGTCAGGTCTTATAAATATTGCCAGAAAGAATAAATTGCCATTGTTGTTACGCTCTGCGCTATTATCAATTGATGGCGTTAAGGTGCCACAAGAACTGGAAAGCCTTTACCGCGCAACTTGTTTCACCAATATGCAACTTATTCACATGGCAAAATATATTAGTGGTGTCCTTAAACAAGAGGGGATTGACCACTTTTTTTATAAAGGACCATTGCAACAAAAAACGCTTTATGGAAACTTCTTTTCGAAACCTAGTGTTGATATTGATTTTAATGTAAGGCGCAAGGATTTTTCCGCCGCTCGTGAACTGCTGATTAAAAATGGCTTCGAGCTACAAAATAGAACCCAAGGAATATGGTGGACTTATTTTTTGGGCGAACAAACTCTTTTCAATTACAAAATCACAAATCAATCAGTGGATATTCACCATCGCTTGCAGCAGCCCGGTGCACCACAACCACATGATTATGATTTTTTCTTTGAAAACAATGACTTTATAGAGTTTGGTGATATTTCATTACGGATTTTAAACGTCAAACAGACGTTGGTGGTTGCTGCAATGAATATGATTAAAAGCCTGCTACACCGTGAACATATGGGGGGGCATGCGCTTGATATTATAATGTGCCTTCGTAAACTTGGTGCGGATGATATACGTGATCTAAAGCAAAGATTACGCCAATATGGGCTTTATAATTCTGTTAGCGTTTGTTCGCGAATGGCGTGTTTATTATTTAAGATCAGCGATAATTTCAATGATACCGAGATTGAGATCGCTTATGATGAAAAAAATCTATATGAGGTTATGATTGCAAATCCGCAAAACATCAAGCTTCATCCAAAGCGCAAATTATTCATGATGAAATTATGTGATGACAAGGGTGGGCAATATTTTAAAGAACTAATCCGACTTATTGCCTCGGATACCGCCCACTTTGTTCTGCATGGAAATGAAACGAGCATTAAAAACGATTAATGCCCGTTTTTCATTATTAATTCTTCAAATAACGTAGATACTCGTCACTCTTGTAATATGAGCCTTCTTTGTGGCCATAATAGCTTGATTGACGGTAATTAACCTGGGTAAGAACCAAGCCAGCAAGGTTTGCGTTTGAATCTTCAATAATGTTTGCCGCAGCACTTGTGGCACGTTTTGGTGTCTTGCGCCAACGTGACAATAGAATTGTTGCATCAGCCAATTTAGTCAATGGACGGCTATCTGAAACCGGTAGCAAAGGTGCGGTATCAAAGATAATAAGGTCATAGCGGCCTTTTAAAACTTCAATGGCTTTTTTCATGCCTTCAGAGCCAAAAATATCACGTGCGGTCGCAGAGCCTTCTGACATCAGGATATAATCAACACCAGTTTTGTCATGTTGTATGATTTCTTCAAGAGTCGCATCATTGTTTAAATATTCAAGCAAACCTGCCTGCGGGCGTGACGCAACAGTAGAGCTTAGCGATTGTCTTCTAATGTCACAATCCACAACTAAAACAGACTGACCAGACAATGCGGCAACTGTTGCCATACAAATTGAAGTCGTTGTTTTACCTTCTTTCGGGAACGCAGAGGTTATAGCAACAGTTTTTACTGATTCACCGGCCTTGGAATACAAAATTGTTGCACGCAAAGAACGGAAACCTTCGGCAAATGTTGAAAGCGGGTTTTGGATAATATAATCGCGTGGGGTACCTTTAAACTTGTTGATTAGTTTCAAGGTTGAGCGAAGGTCATAAATACTGCCAAGGTATTGGATGCCAAGTTTTTGCTCAACATCATTTGCAGAGTTTATGCCAACATCAAATAATTTGCGGATTATGAAATAAACCAAACCTGCAAATATACCGCACATAATACCAAGCAGGATTATAAGTGATTTAATCGGTGAACTAGGGCGGCTTGGAGCCGCAGCATTTGAAACAATTCTCGCATCGGCCTTGATACCGCCTTCACGAGCCGCGATTTCTTTGGATTTATCCAAATATGTCTCATAAAGAGTTTGTGCAGAGTTCGCCTGTGTTTGTAAATTGTTCAATTGACTTGCGTATTGGTTGTTATGCGCCAAAGTTGATTGGGCGTTTGCCAATGCGCTTTGCATGGATGCAAGTTTATCACGTTTAACAATATACTGCCCATATAGGTCATTTACGATACGGTTGGTTTCAGCATTGATGTTTTTATCAATTACAATAACCTTCTGCGAGGCTTCCATATATTTAGGGTGTTTAGGGCCATAACGTGTTGCAAGGCTTGCAAGATCAGATGCTGCTTCGGCACGTCTTGTTTTAAGGCTTTGAATAACGCTTGAATCAAGTGCGTCCGAGCCATTAGCCATGCTTCTACCAGATGTAGCTTTGGCAACTTCCCAACGTGATTTTGCTTCTGCAGCTTCAGAAGAAAGTTGTGCAACTTGCTGTGAATACAAAGAAATATCTTGCTCAATCATTCTGATGCCATCAGGGCTTCTTAGTTGATTAGAAAGCTTAAAGTTTTCCAAAGTTTCTTTGGCAGCAAAAGCCTGATCGCGAAGTTTGCTTTCGTTTTGTGAAACTAGCAATTTAGCATTATTGGTTGCGACCAATTTTGCATCCAATTGTTGTTCGATATATAGGCGCGCCCACTCATTCGCAATTCGTGCCGATTTTTCAGCAGAAAGTGAATTATAATTGATATCGATAACGCGGGTTAAGCCAACACGTTTAACCAAAAGTCCAGCTAATACACGGTTTACAACGCGTTCTTTCAATAATTGAGAGTTTGCATTCTGTGCAGCAGTACCCGCATATTGACCTGCAAATTCTGGATCGTCATATAATCTAAGTGAATTTATTACGGCTTCGGCAATTGACGAAGATTTTAAAACCTCAACCTCGGTATCAACCTGCGCGGTGTCGGTAGGCAAACCAGATACAACTGAATCATTGGTAAGTTCGTTATAAGGTCTTGGATCAATGATGATTGATGATGTCGCAGTATATCTTTTAGGTGCTTGAAGATTGGGAACGATTACCGCAACCGCCACAATTGCAGAGATAAGCAATATAGACGCCAAAAAGCGCATAAAATCAGCAAACAAAGACCCCAAATCAAAGGGCGATATCATCGGCAGATTTTCGTCAACAGTATCTTGTTTTCTTATCATTTCCAACTCTTCTGTACCGTCCTGATAATCCACACGGATTACCACACTAAATTTGTCTGGACACTTACTATTTCTATTTAGTTAATCGCAATTATAACGACTGAATAGCAATACAATCTGCCCGTTTTTTATCGCAATATGCCAACATTAAGTCACTTTTTGACTTTTTAATAAGCATAAACCAAACCCAAGCCAATTACATTTGAGGTGTAATCAGCCACCGAATTGGCGCCTTTTGAGTCAAGTTTAGAATATTTATACATAAACTTTGCGACATAATTTCTATTAATTCTGTATATTGCATCAAGTGATACAGAGTTACGGTTATCATTCCTGTCAATCAAAGAATAATCACCGGCTGAATTAGAAAAACCAACAGAAATTATTGAATTTCTGAAAAGCTCATAATCAACTTTGATGCCATAATTCGTGTATTTATAACCAGGTAGCGCCGCAACCGTGCTTTCCTCTGTGCTTTGAGAGAAATCTACGGTAACGCTTGTTCTTCTTGTTGGATACCAACTTGCTTTACCTGAATATGGTGAGCTGGAACGTGTTCCATAAAGTGGGTTATCGTAATTTTGATCCTGTTTACCAACTTTGATTTCACCAGTTATAAGATCCGTAATATCAAAACTTGTTCCAAGGTAAACGGCGTTACTTGTTGAATCTAGATTATTGACATTGTTGTCATAGCTTATTTTTCTAGGCTCATAAGAAACAAAAAATGATAGGCTAGGGGAGGAGGCATATTCTGCACGAATTGAACCGCTAGTTTCACTTCTGTCGCGATACGATTGATCGATTATTGTACCTTGAAACGATTTCACATTGCTAAATGAATATTTATCGTTATTGATTGTAAAAACGGTTCTTAGGCGGTTAAATTCTTTATTATAAGATAATTGGGAATTAAACCTTCTTACATCGATTGTTTCTGCAGCATCAGTTACAGAATAGGTTTCGCCGCGCGGCTCACCATAACCAGAATAACCTAATTGGCCGCTAAGATAGTCAAAACCAATAATGTTAAGCTTTCCATTGGCCTGTGCTTTGAAATCGCTGAAGCTATTGGAGCTATTGCTAGTATATTCGCTATAGCCATAATTACCAAGGAACGACAAACTATGACGTCCCCAATCAGAACTAATTCTAATTTCCGGTTTAATTGTAATTATGCTGTCTGATGTTTTATTGCTATTTAGATAATAAATATTGTCATTATATGCCGCATTAACCGCAATCTGTGGGAATGCGGTGAAACCACCTATTTTTATGCCAAGTGGTGCATATTCGTTTGGTACACGATTAGATACTGTTGCGTTTCTATCACGAGCAAATGATGATTGAGCATAAGATGCATTAACAAAGCCAAGGCTTGTCGCCAGCATCAAAGACCCCAATAATAACCGCTTCGAAATCATTAGATATACCCTAGTAACAAATCCGTTTAAATCGCAGGATGTTGTTTGAAATTATATTAAACCTTAGAAAATTCGTTCCGCAATTCTTATGGTATCGCCAGGACTTACGTAAATAATACCATTGATTGGAACTTCGGTTTCGACTTGCTCTTTTTCGTGTTTTACAAAAAACTTACGTTTGTCGGCACGGTATGTATATCCCCCGCCGATTGCGATTGCGTTATCAAGTACGAGGCCGGAACTATATGGGTACATTCCAGGTTTATTAACCTCACCAAGGATATAGAACGGTCTAAAGCCTATCACTTCTGCGGTAACTTGTGGGTCACGCAAATATTCGCCTTTTAAAGCTTTGGTAACTGCCATACGAACTTGTTCAAGTGTTTTTCCAGATGCCTGAACTTCGCCGATAAGTGGGAAAGATACATTTCCTTCACTTGAAACCGCGAATTCACCGCTAAGGTCGGGTTCGCCGTAAACGCTAATACGAACCTTGTCACCTACACCAAGTTTATAGAAATTTTTAACATCAATTGGTTCTGGGTCGGGACGTGTAGAATATGTGATGTTATTTTGTGATGTTGTATAGGCTTGATTGGCAATAGCATCCATTTCCGCCGGATTTTTTGCCTCGGCCATGATTGCATTAGGCTGCGGCGCAGCTTGCACTGGTGGGGCAACATCTGCAGGCTTTTTCATAAAGCCAAGCATAGGTTTTTTTTCAGGCTTTGGCGCTTTTACTGGTTTTGCTTGTGGTGCAGGTGCCGCCACAACTTCAGCAGAAGGGGAAGACACTTCTTCTGAGCTATAATTACCACTAACTTTAATTGAATTTGCACGCGCCAACTGATCTTTCGCAATTACATCTTCGCTAAACGGTTTTAGCGCAGCATCAGTCGATTGGCAGCCCGCTACGCAAAGCACAGCCGAGCATATAAAAAGTTTAATAAACTTCTTGTGCATTACCAATATCCCCATCACCAATTTATACTTTTAGTTACACGTTAGAATCATTTAAATCAATCTTTAAATTATTCTGATTCACTTGTATTATTTTATATTTATCAGATTTAATATAGATTGCAGAAAGTTTTCCAGTCGCAAATGCCCCTGTATCAATCCCAATTCTGGTTCTTGTTACAACAGGATCAGTAACAATAGTATGACCATGAACGACCATATATGAGCTTGGTTTGCGATGGTTTAGAAATTCATCCCTTATTCCGGTTAAATCTTGTTCGTTTTGCTTGTCTAATGACACACCTGGACGCACGCCAGCATGGACAAAAAGAAAGTCGCCGGCAACAAAATAATTCTCCAAATTATTGTAGAAAACATAATGTTTTTGCGGCAAGTTTTTGGTTAATTCCTCTTGCACCTGATGCCAATAGGTTTCATTATTTGTACGAGAAATTATTGGCACGCCATAAGACGCAAGGCACGTGTCACCACCATATTTACACCACGATAACCCGAAACTATAATCTTCTAGGAAATAAAGGATGGCGCGTTCATGATTTCCTTTTAGAAATATAGTTTCACCGAATGAACTTCTATTAGGATGATTGTCAAAATTGCTAAGAAAATCAATAACTTCTTTTGACTTCATTCCGCGGTCTATATAATCACCAAGAAAAATTAGCCGTGGTTTTACGGAAGATTTGGCGAATTCATCGACCAATCTGTCAATCATCATTTCTAATAGATCCAACCGGCCATGAATGTCGCCAATTGCTACGGTTGGGAAGTCGATATTGTAATTCATAATTCGATTATAAACCAAAAATAAAACACATAATTACCATATTAAAAAAATTGCAGCAAATTTTTCAAGCGCTATTATTTAAGCGATTTATGCCTAAATAATAAGCGAATTTCCGCCTAATTAGACAATAGTAATTTATAAAATAAAAGAATTTAATAACGCATATCTAAGCTTTATAAAAAAGTGTAATTCTGCTCACCCTAAAATTTAACAATAAAAAAAGCCCCCTTGCGGGGGCTTCTTGTTTATGGCGGACAGGGTGGGATTCGAACCCACGGTAGACTTCCACCTACGGCGGTTTTCAAGACCGCTGCCTTAAACCGCTCGGCCACCTGTCCTTGCCTATAAAGCGGTTGAAACGACATATAGATAAGGCAAAAACCTTGCAAGCCCTAATCGCAGCATTTTGGTGTGCCGTTGCAGACAAATAGCTGTTTTGGTGCAAAAAAAGCGGCGGTTATTACACCGCCGCTGAAAAGAGGGACTAATGATATATAAAGCATCGTGCGAAAAATTGGATACCGATTTCCCGCACATTGATGCGATATAGACTAGTCAATATTGCGCTTATAAGTTTCTGGTAGGAATAGCATACCAAGAACAAAAGTCGCAGCCGCAATAATGACTGGGTACCAAAGGCCATGATAAATATCGCCTTTGGCCGCCACCATCGCAAATGAGATGGTAGGCAAGAATCCGCCGAACCAGCCGTTACCGATGTGATATGGCAATGACATAGAGGTGTAGCGAATATTGGTAGGGAACAATTCAACAAGCATCGCCGCGATTGGTCCATAAACCATGGTTACAAGCAGAACCAAATAGAACAGAATTGCAATAACCATTGGTTTATTCATGGTTTTTGGATCTGCTTTTTCAGGATAGCCTGCAGTTTTAAGATCGCCTTTAACAGCGTCTTGGAACTTTTTGATTGCGTCTTTTTTCGCGTCACCTTTTAATGTTTCCACTTTTGGTGCTTCGAAAACTTTATCGCCAATTTTAACAACCGCTGTTGTGCCAGCAGGTGCATCTTGTTGAGCATAGCTTACCGCTTGTTTAGCAAGGAAGTTTTTCGCAACGTCGCAAGATTTGCTATCAAATTTTTGTTTACCCACAGGGTCAAACTGAATAGAGCAATCTGCTTTGTTCACGACAACTGTTACTGGCGAAGATGAAACCGCTTTCGCATATGCAGGGTTAGCGGCCGCAGTTAATGCCTTGAATACTGGGAAATAAGTCACAGCGGCAAGGATCAAGCCAACCATAATGATTGGTTTACGGCCAATTTTATCAGACAGCCAACCAAAGATTACGAAGAATGGTGTACCAAGTGCCAATGCAATTGCAATTAGGATGTTGGCTTCAAGAGAGTCGATTTTAAGCGTTTTTTCAAGGAAGAATAACGCATAGAATTGACCAGAATACCAAACAACTGCCTGACCTGCTACTGCACCAAACAAGCAGATTAGAACGTATTTCAAATTGCCCCATTTACCAAATGCTTCGGTAAGAGGTGCTTTTGAACGTGTGCCTTCATCTTTCATTTTTTGGTAAACAGGTGACTCGCTTAGTTTCAAGCGGATAACCATTGATACGGCAAGCAAGAAAATGGAAACAAGGAATGGAATACGCCAACCCCAGTTTTCAAAAGTTTCTTTTGGCATACCAACTTTACATGCCATAACCACCAAAAGTGCCGCAAACAAACCGAATGTTGCGGTTGTTTGGATCCAAGAGGTGTAAAGACCACGTTTGTCGTTTGGCGCGTGTTCCGCAACATAGGTTGCCGCACCACCGTATTCACCACCCAATGCAAGACCTTGGATAAGGCGCATTACAAGCAATAGGATTGGTGCACCGATGTTAAGAACATCAAAACCAGGAAGAACACCAACACCAAATGTTGATAGACCCATTAAACCCATTGTTACCAAGAAGGTATTTTTACGACCAACAAGGTCGCCGATGCGTCCAAAAACGATTGCACCGAACGGACGAACCGCAAAGCCAGCAGCAAATGCAGCAAGTGCAAAAATAAAGCCGGTGGTTTCGTCAACGTTTGAGAAGAAATGTTTTGAGATTTGAGAAGCAAGAAGACCATAAAGATAGAAATCATACCATTCAAAAACTGTACCTAATGAGGATGCCCCGATAACAAGCTTTTCGTCTTGTAGCGCCTTGTGGTGCTTCGGCAGGCCCTCATATTCTTTTTCTGTAATCATTAAAATACTCCCTTGTATTTATAGGTATAGTCATACCATTGGCGTTGACGCCAAGTGGCAGAAGCCTCTTTGGGCATATTATTTATGCCTCTATTTAAATTATATTATGGGGAGGAGTTCAGGCTGAAATAAATTCAGCCTGAAACAAATTAGTTTGATAGCAATTAGAATGCGTATTTTGCCGCGAATTCAATTCTATCAATTGTGCCATTAACGCCGCCAAATAATTCTCTTTCGGCGTGGCGATATTCAACACCGAAATCAACTTTTGGAACCGGTGAATAGAAATAGTTGATGGCAATGCTATCAAGGCGTTTTGTGATTGATGATGGGTTTGTAACCACATCTGGTAAATCAGCCTGATGCAAACCTGCCATAATGTTGATGCGTGAAGTTGGTGAAACCGCAAATTTAACAGATGCAAATGCGTTAGTTGTCGCAATTGCTTCAAGGCTGTTTGCAGTTGTAATCGCATCAGGCGTTGCCGCAGCAGCCATATAACGACCAATACCTTCACCATAAGTAACCATGAATGTTGCTTTATGTTGTTTTTTCGCACCAAATGGAATTGCACCCGCCGCAGAAACACCGGCACCGGTTGCAGTTTCATCAAATGTGCCGCTTGCGTTTACAACGCGCAATTGGCGACCAACAGCAGCAATTGAGAACTCACCAATAGAGTTTTTAAAGTTCAAACGTGCTGCAATATCTGGAACATTATCGTCATCGTTTGAAGTCACAGAAGCCGAGTTAATAGCAGATGTAAGGGTTTGCGGGTTTTCAAGTGAAACCATGAAGTTTGCATTGTTTGAAATCTTTTTGGTATAACGAACAAGTGCTTGGCGAACGAACACTGTACCATCCAAAGTGCCTGCATAATCAGTTGATTCAGGAAGAACCGCAGGGTTTTGGAAAGTTGACCAATCTTGACCAACAGTAATGTTATCAAGGGTTACGAATGCGCGGCGAAGGGCAGGGGCATAAGCGTTGGTTGCGTTTTGCGTACCTGCACCAGGGCTCGCTTGGAAGTCGCCTTCGATATATGCAGTAAGCGTGTGACCAGCAAGGTTTGAGTTAACAGTTGCCGTCATACGGGTTTGTTTTGCGTTTGCAGTAAACGCATTATAGCTTTTGCCATTGCCAACCGCGATACCCTGACCAAGGTAGAAATCGCGCAATGTGTCGCTTGTTGGTTTGCCCGCAGAATATTCGGTGAAAGATCCAACAGTTTTAACATAACCGCTAAATTTAACGGTTGGACCAGATGGCGCAGGCGCCGCAGCAGGTGCCGGTGCAGCAGCAGCAGGCAACATATCCGGTTGATGTTTTGCTTTTGCAAGTTCGGTTTGAAGAACCGATACGGTTGCTTCTAATTGTTTAAGCCTAGCTTCTAATTCTACTTCTTTTGCAGATTGTGCAAACGCCGCAGCAGGTGCAGAAAGAGCAACCGCAGCAGTAGTAGCCAATAGAATCATTTTATTTCTAAGTTTCATGTTTCGCTCCCCTAAGGAATCCGGCAAATATTCTTTTGCATACTATTATAGTTAGTATTACGGATTTGTATAATAATTGCTTTGAGAAACGTTTTCCGATAGATAGACAATGGTCTATCATCCGAAAGACTGATAAAGCGCAGATAAAGCGCAAATTCGCAAGTGCGAATGTATTGATAAATATTGTGAAATATTTATAACAGCGATTGAAACATAAAGTATGTCGGGGTTAATGGGGTTTTAATATGCCTGTGTTATGCAATCCGAAATACTTAATATCTATGCTAGGATAAGGCATGAAAAACGAAATTCTGATTGTTGATGATCACCCGCTTTTTCGTCAGGCTTTGGTGATTGCGGCATCTAATATTGACGCAAACGCAAATATTTTAGAGGCCGGAACCCTTGATGAGGCATTGTCTGCCGCTGGTAATGCAAAAAACCTTAAGCTTGTCTTGCTTGATTTAAAAATTCCGGGTGCCAATGGTTATTCTGGTGTCGCCCTTATCCATGCCGAAGTTCCTAATACGCCAATCTTGGTAATTTCTGGTGCCGATGCCCAAAAAGCGGCACAAGAAGCAAAACGATTCGGCGCAATTGGCTTTATTGGCAAAGACAACGACCTTGGCAAAATTGAAGAAGCCATCGGAACCGCGCTTAAGGATGGCAAGATTGACGATTCCTCTAGTGCCGGCGATAGCGAACTTGACGCAATGGCACAAAAAGTTGCCTCATTGACACCAATGCAATTACGCGTGCTTTTGGGGGTTTTAAACGGCCGACTGAACAAACAAATCGCCTATGATTTGGGTATTTCAGAGGCAACAGTAAAGGCGCATTTGACCGCAATTTTCAAAAAACTTGATGTCGGCAACCGCACCCAAGCCGCTCTTGCCGCCCAGGCATTGGGAATTGGGAACTAGATTAATAATTCAGAATTAAATCCTTCCCTTTAGGGAAGGTGGACGCGAAGCGGACGGAAGGGTGGCTTTGTCACCCCCATAACAAAATATTATCATTCAACATAACTAGCCCCAATATTTACAATGTGTAACAGCGATTATTTTTTAAAAAATAATTGATAATCAATTGGTTAATCTGATTATCGGTGCATTTCTTTTGAATTCCTCCAAAACGTTGACATTTGTTGACATCCACCAAATTTAATACTGGCAAAAAACCTGACATTTCCTGACATACCAAAGCCACACCAATCAATTTAGCAAAAACCAACGCACATGAATATTAAAGGCATTTATTCAGGTGGGGATAGATGGATTAAGGATTTGCCCCCTCAGTCACGATAAATCGTGACAGCTCCCCCGTAAACAGAGGAGCATGGCAGCAATCTTTGTCCTCCCCTGCATTAGCGGAGGAGGTGGCTTACGAAGCAAGTCGGAGGGGTGGGCTTCCCCCTTTAAGGGAAATGTCCATAATGGAATTAAGTATGCAAAACATAAAATAATAAAAATATGGCAGCTTTAATTGATATCATTTTACTGCTTTAGTAATAATGTTAACAAGAAACACGCCCTTGTTTGTTGAACGATTATATGCGTCCATATAAAGAATGGTATTCAATTAAATCATTTGACGAACTAATTGGCGTATCTGTCATTTCAATCATTCCTTAATAAAATCAATAAAGCTTAAACCCCTATAAACTATATCGACTCCAGGTTTTTTCTTATTTTCAATACTGTCATGGGTAAAATATTTTCCACCAAATGTCTTTTTAAATGAAGTTATCTCGTCCCTTATCCAAGGAATGACTTGCTCAACTTGCCCATAAGTCGCAGGCTCATTGGTTTTCGCAACCTCAATAGAAGTAATTTCCACACCTCCGCCAAAGTATTGCTCAATATTGTCTTTCATAACTGCTTTAACAGTATAAGGGTCATTAACGTCAGTAAAAGTGACGAACCTATATCTATAATCCGTATAATTACCTGATTTCACTTTGCCAGTTTCCCAAACATCACTTACCTGCCACTGGCTATAGCCATCTCGATAATTTGGGTCATCACTAATAAAATAGGTAAACAACAAAAACAGATATTTCCCATCAACATTAACAACTACGGCTTCGCCCTTCCTTGTGGCAGATGATCCTGTTCCTAATGATGACGATGGCCCATTAATAGTAGTTAATTTCTGAACCGTAGAGCCAGAATAGGTTTTACCATTTGCCTCAACATTGACGGTTATTTTATAATTATATTCAGTTTTAGTTCCCGTATAACATGAAGCAACTAACATACCGCAAAAGCTTATGATTAAGGCAACAGCGCTTCGCTTTGATAAGTTCATAAGCACAAATTATATCCTTTAGCATATAATGACTATGACCAACCTAACATAGTTCAATGTAGGAAATGTAAACATTTTACGCATAGTCAATTGCTTCAGGAACGATAATCAATCATCCCCGATGGGCTACAAATTATCATCAATCCATTGCGTAAGGAATTTTGCTTTTAGGGGTTTGCGGAAAATATCTATCCCAAGTTCTAATGCCTGCGCCTGTGCCACCTCAATTGGTTTTGCGGTAATGATTGCGGCCTTTGCGCTTGGGTTGGTTTTTAATAATTCCTGCGCCAAATCCAGCCCGTTTTTATCGCCGCCCAATTCATAATCAAGCAACATGGCATTATATGTGCCATTTTTGGCGATTGCCTCGTCATAAGAACCCGCAATATCAAAATCATAACCAAGCGCAGAAATTAATTCATTCATGCCTTTGCGTACGCGGGCATCATCATCAACAATAAGGAATTTCTTTTTATCTGTGGTGATTTTTGGTGCATCGGGTTTTATTATGCGTGTTTCTTCTTCTTTTAGTTTTTCACCATCTTCGGGTTTTTTAATCAATGGCAATGATAATGAGAAACGGCTGCCTTGATCCTCAATACTTTTAAGGTCGATTTTACCGCCAATAAGGCGTGCGGTCCGTTCCACAATTGAAAGGCCAAGGCCCATCCCCGGTTCAACCTCCCGTGGGAGGCGTTCAAACTCACGGAAGATTTTTTCCTGAAAGCTTTGTGGAATGCCTTCGCCGGTATCGTAAACCTCTATTGAAACGGTTTTTCCGCGTTTGCGCACCCCAAGCAAGACCCCGCCGTCTTTTGTATATTTAATCGCATTGGAAACAAGGTTTTGCACAATAGAGCGGAATAGGGTGGGGTCGGTATTCACCCATAAATCATTGGCGATGAATTTTAATTTTAACCCTTTTTCCAAAGCCACGGGGGTCAAAAGATTGATAATCTCTTGGCATTTATCTTTAACAGACATGTCGCGCGGTTGCGGCACAATCCCACCCGCATCAAGTTTGGAAATATCAAGCAGGCGACGCAAAAGCTTTTCGGCGCCCTCAATTGATTGGTCAATATTATGTAATAATTGTTTGTTTTGCGCCTCTATCTTTCTATCGAGTGCCGAAGTGAAAAGGCGCGCAGCATGAAGTGGTTGCAACAAATCGTGGCTTGCCGCCGCCAAGAAACGGGTTTTATCTGATGCCGCCTGGGATAGGGCTTTGTTGGCGACTTTTAACTCTTTGGTGCGGGCGTCAACACGGCGTTCAAGTTCGCCACGGGCTTTTTCAAGTGCTTGGCGGGCGCGGGCTTCTGCGGTGATGTCGGTAAAACAGCTAACATAACCACCACCCGGCATTGGGCCGCCAACAGTTTTAAAAACCCGACCGTCTTCACGCACCCGCTCAAAAGAGTGGCGTTGGCGGCGACGCATGTGGTTAAGGCGGCGTTCAACATGGTTTTCAACTTCACCCGGGCCACATTCACCGTGCATTGCGTTATATCTTATAAGGTCGGCAACCGGTGCGCCAACCCGCACCATTCCAGGTGGATAATTAAATAAGTCAAGATAGCGACTATTCCACGCCACAAGTCTTTGGTGGCGATCAATAACGCTTACGCCGGGGTCAATGTGTTCAAGAGTTGCGGCAAGAATATCCTTGGAAAAACGTAAAGATTGCCCAGAATAATCAAGCATTTGCGCAACATCGGAAATGGTAAGACTTGAACCCGATAATGCCGACGACATCAATGCGCGTGCCGATGGTGCACCGATTACTGATGCAATCAAACGTTCGGCCTCGCGCGCGGTGGCGCGGTCGATTGGTGCGTGAATATCTTTGATATTGGCGAAATGCTCATTGGTTTGTTCTTCGCCAACAAAGCGGCGCACCAATTCAAGAAGGTCATTTTTTGTGGTTACTTTGCCAACCCGAACTTTTGAACCAAATTCAATTAAAATCCTTGGAACCTGTAATTTGCGCGCACTGGTTAGGAAATGCACAAATAAATTTGCCCCGATTGACCACAATGTTCCATGGGTAATCGGGCTAAGGCCATTGAAACCAAAAAGTCCATAGGGGTTGAAAAGAGTTCCTTCGAGTGGGTGTAAAATCACTTGTGGCAGGATTGTTGGTAATAATAATGTATAGGCCCAAACCACCAAACCAGTTACAAGTGCGGATTTTGCGGCAATTGGATCACGATTGGGGGAATAAACCGCCATTATCAAAACTGGCGCAAACTGTGCCACGGCGGCAAAGCCAATCAAACCAATGGTTGCGAGTGATGATGAGTCTGGAATTAGGCTCGCATAAATAAAGGCAATCGCCATAAGCGCGAAAATGGTAAGGCGGCGAATAAGCAACATGGTCTCGCCAAAATTGGCATTTTTCGACCAGCGCGGGTTTTGCAAAAGAATTGGCGCAATCAAATCATTGGAAACCATGGTCGAAAGCGCGATGGTTTCGACCATAACCATGCCGGTTGCCGCCGAAAAGCCACCCACAAACACAAATAACGCAAGCGAGTTAAAACCCTGATGCAATGGCATATCAATTACCAACATATCCGCACTTTTGCCGCCGGGCATGATGGCAAAACTTGCAAGGGCGATTGGCAAAACAATCAAGGTTGTAAGCAAAAGATAGGTTATAAAACCCGTCCTTGCATTGGAAATGTCTGACGATGCGTTTGATTGGATAATCCCAATATAAAATTGGCGCGGAAGACAAATAATTGCGACTGCTGCCAATGCGCCAAAAACAAAGAAATCAATCGATAAATTGGCAGGGGAAAAATTATTCAACATCTGCCCAAGGGCAAAATTTTGCGATGCGGCAGGGGCCTTTAAAAACACAAAAATCGCAAATACACCGATGGAAATAAAGGCCGCAAGTTTTACAATCGATTCAACAGAAATAGCGAATAAAACCCCATCATTGCGGCTTGCAGAATCATAAGTTCGCGTTCCAAAAACCGTTGCGAAAAGGGTTAATGTAACGGCGGTAATTGCCATTGGGCCAACAATATCTTCGGCGCCCGAAAGGCGGGCATATGATGTGCCAACCGAGCGTAGTTGCAATGCCAAATATGGCACAATTCCCAATAGCGCCAATATTGTTACAAGTGCGGCAATGCCGCGTGAATTGGAAAATCGTGATCCAATAAAATGGGAAATCGAGGTTGCGTTTTCAAACTTTACCGCCTCGATTAAGCGTTCAAGGAATGGTGTGGCAAAACCAAATAATAATATTGGCCCCAAATAAATTGGTAAATAGTTCCAACCTTCGGCAACCGCAGTACCTACTGCGCCATAAAATGTCCAAGAAGTACAAAAAACCGCAAGCGCAAGATTATAGGCAATAAAACGCAAACGGTTCGAATAACGTGGTGCGCCATTGTTTTGCATGCGCGGGCTTTTGGCCCAAAATGCAAGGGCAAAAAGCGCCATTGCATAAAGCGCCGCAACGATAAAGATTACTGTTCCTGACATTTATTTTCCCACCGGATATTAGTAATTAATGCCTAAAACCCAGTATGGCAAGACGCTTATGTTACTGGCTCAATAACCAAGGTCGCGCCGTCAACGGCAACTACTTTTAGGCTTTCACCAGCTTTGGGATTGGTTTTTGCGGTTGCCCGCCACCTTGTATCGCCATGTTTTACCGCGCCGATACCACCAACAAAATCATCGCTTACTATAACCATTTGCCCAATAAGGCGGACATTGGGATTATTAATATCTTCATTGACTTGTTTTGGCGGTGGTGGGAATAATTTACGCCCAAAAACCACCGTGATTACAGAAATAATTGAGAATATAATTACCTCACCGGTCATGCCAATATTGGGAAATATGGCGACAATTAAGGTTGTTATAAATGCCGCCACCGCAATCCAAAGAAGATACATGGTTCCGGTAAAAAGTTCTGCCACCAAAAGGAAAACGCCAATCGTTGCCCAAACCCAAATCCCACTTTGTAAAAAAGTCTCAAGCATATATTCTTCCCAATTTATTTTTTAACCGAAGGAATTGATGTCGAATTATCGGCACTTGTTTTTGAACTATCGATTAGTGTTTTAATCCCCTCAACCGCACCGGCAAGTGATGCCATATCCGCAGGGACAATAACCGTTCTTTGTTGCGGTGACGATGCAAGTTTTCCAAATGCCTCAATATATTTCTGGGCAAGGAAATAGTTAATTGCTTGAACGTCACCACTTGCAATTGCTTCTGATACGGCCTTGGTTGCGTTGGCTTCGGCTTCGGCTGAACGTTCGCGTGCTTCGGCATCGCGGAATGCGGCTTCTTTACGGGCTTCTGCTTCAAGGATGGTTGCCTGTTTCAAGCCTTCGGCACGAAGAATTGCGGCGGCTCTTGAACCCTCTGCTTCGGTGATATCGGCGCGTTTGTCACGCTCTGCCTTCATTTGGCGCGCCATGGCTTCGGACAAATTCGCAGGTGGCGTAATATCCTTAATTTCAATACGCACAACTTTTACGCCCCAAGGGGTCGTTGCGGCATCAATTGTATGCAGCAATTTGCCATTGATTGTGTCGCGTTGTGATAATACCTCATCAAGCTCCATTGAGCCGATAACGGTACGCAAATTGGTAAGCACAAGGTTGGAAATCGCCATACGAAGATTTTCGACTTCATACGCTGCTTTGGCGGCGTCATATACTTGGGTAAATACTACGGCATCGCATGAAACCATCGCGTTATCGCGCGTGATAACTTCTTGACGTGGAACATCAAAAACCGATTCCATTATCGAGATTTTATGCCCCACCGTCTCAACAAAGGGTAATAGAAAACTAATGCCTGGATGAAGGGTTCTTGTATAACGCCCAAATTGTTCAACTGTGAATTGATAACCTTGCGGAACAATCTTTACTGTTGAAGAAACCAAGGCAATTGCCAAGACGAAAAATACCAAAGAGAAAATTCCTGCACCAAATTCACCAAGAATTGATGGGATTAATGCAAGATTAGACAATATAGCCATTTATAACACCTTTACTAAGAGTTTGTAATTTTGCAATTTCTATGAATCTTTGCAAGCAAAATCGCATATTTTGCCTGTCAAATTATTTGAAGCATAGATTCCAATTGCCCTAAATTTTCTGTGGATAAGTTTTGATGGTGATTAATAAGACGCTGATTCGTTTTGATTTTATGATTCGCAATATTGTTCACTTTTTTCTTGCAAATTTTGCTTTTTGTAATACACTTTTTCTCAAGAGCAAAGTAATAATTTGCCAATACCAAAAGCAGACTAGCGCGTATTTATGTATTGCAGACGCAATATCTATGACGCAGTCGGTGGGCGTGTTTGGAAATGTTGTTTTATACTTAAACAATACTTAATCATTATTATGATTATTAGTGTTATTACTTTGCTCCCTTATTCCCTATCATGAGGGATGGCGGGGGATGTCTTGGGTGTTTATTACAACCGCGGCATCCCCAAAATTATTTGACCCAAAATTATTTTGGCCCAAAATTATATGCCCCAAAATTCATTTTAAACGGTAGGTCGCGATACCATATACTTTATTCTCTTTGCGCAATCTAAAATTATTCAATAAATAGGAATTTGTGATTCAAATTAGTTTGTTTTTGAACGTGTTTTTAGATTGCGTGTTATGAATTATAAAATTGTCCCTGCGTTGGTCTCGGTTGCTTCTATATTTGTTGGTTCGGTTGCATTTGCAGAAGAGGGGATGTGGTCATATGACAAATTACCAACAGAGCAAATGGCCAATAAATACGGTGTCAAATTCACACCGCAGGAAATTGATAAAATTATGCGCGCAAGTGTGCGGGTCAATGAGGTTTGTTCGGGCGCATTTGTTTCGCCCAATGGTTTAATTCAAACCAATAGTCATTGTCTTTTCGATATTTATGCCGAAAATGATGATTTTGGCAAACAAACAACGGATAACGGCTATATTGCCCAATCACCAAAAAATGAGCGCAAGCTTCAAGACTTTTCAATACAGTTTTTTGATGGCTCAACTTATCCAGATATGGGTTCTGAAAAGGTGGTTGCCAGCGAACTTGCAACATATCACGTTAAATTTTGCGGCAATAAAGAAATTTCCGAATGTAAAGTTTTTATCGAGGGTAAATCCGGCAGATTACGTGTCGATAGCTATAAAACCATAAAAGATGTTCGATTAGCTTTTTTGCCGGAAATGAATGTTGGGCTATTTGGCTTTATGAAGGATAATTTCCGCTTTCCACATTATTCGGTGGATGTGGCCTATATTCGTGCCTATGATAAAGATGGCAAGCCATTAAATTCAAACAATTATTTTAAATGGTCAACCATAGAGCCAAAAAGGGACGATGTAATGTTTACATCAGGATATCCTGGGGTTTCATTCCGCAATCGTACTTATAACCAAATATTGTTTGAATTTAATACAATGCACAAAGTATTGATGGAGTTGAATGGCGCCGCCATCAGTAAAATAATAAAAAATAATAAAGCACCAAACAAAGGCGAAATTTTTGAACTTAAAAACTCCTATGATGCTTTTAGTGCGGTTCAAGACAGTATTGATAATGGCGCAATAAAAAAATCAAAAGATGAAGAAGAAGCGATTGTTAGAAATTATCTTTCAAAAAAGCCTAATGAATTGAGTGCTGCGGCGGATCCGTGGATAAAATCGCAAGATGCCGGAGATGTGGCAACAATGAAAACATTGCACGGTCTATTCATGAAATTGGCATTGATGGAAGTTTCGCCATACGTCATGAAAATTGCAATGCCTGAAGAAGTATTGATGCATGATGGCCACGACATCTTAAACAAACCATCAAGTTTTGACGCAGCAAGTGAAAAAATAAAAATTGCAAGTTGGGGCGATGCAATTGTTAAAACGCTTGATAAGGATGATGTACCATTATTTTTGCAAAATAATACGCCAGACGAGTTTGCAGATAAATTAATTGCCGAATGCCCAGAGTTTTTTGATGCGAAAAATCCTGTGGCAAAGAAACCAAAGTCATGTGATAAACAACCACTGGTAAAACAATTAAGCCGCATGATGAACTTTACCGCAATGAAATATGGTATGATTTACAGTAATATTGCGGACGGCGTAGGGTCGCATGAAGTTATCGAACAAATAAAAGAATTAAAAGCAAAGTCAGATCCCGCGCGCTTTGATTATAGCGATGCCGATAACGAATTGCGCTTTTCATATGGAATAATTCGCCCTGATGAGAATTCTGATGTAATAAGCACCAGACTTGGCGATTTTTATGGGCAAGAAAATAAAGAATTTGATCGGATTTTGCCAAAAAAATGGAAAGATGCAAAGACAAAACTAAATCGCGAAACCACAATGAACTTTCTTTCAACCAATGATGTTGTAGGCGGTAATTCAGGCTCCCCAATTTTTAACAAAGATTTGGTTATGATTGGTTCTGTCTTTGATGGTAATCAGGAATCAGCAGGGAACATGTATTTCTTTAGCGATAAAATGCGGACAATTTCTGTTTCTAATGCAGCTATTTCAGAAGCATTGAGCAAAGTTTATAATGATAACTGGCTAATTGATGAACTAAAGACAGGAATAATTCAATAAAATAAAGGTGTAAAATATTTCCCCTAAACTATAAAGCAAATTAACGCTTGACCGTTTTAAATTAAACTGGCAAGAGCAAAATCATTAAGCGGGAGAGTGTTTTAAAAACCGCCGAAGGAGCAACCGCCCCGGAAACTCTCAGGCAAAAGGACCGCTTGATACATATATCGCTGGAGAGCGTGGGCAACCACCGCCGAAGGAGCAAATCGGAATAATTCAATAGGATAATTTCGGCTAAAACTCTCAGGTCCAAAACAGCAGGGGCGCAAGTTGGCGGGTAAAACCGCATGCGCAATTGACTCAAAGTTTTGGAATGGGCGGTATGACAGAAGATCTAAAAGCAACAATCTTATCAAATTTATGGGCCGAAATGGGCGGTAAAATGGTCGGCTTTGCAGGCTATAATATGCCTGTTCAATTTAAAGAAGGCGTTGTTAAAGAACATCTTTGGACACGTGAAAACGCAGGTCTTTTTGATGTTTCCCACATGGGACCTTGTTATATTCATTTAAAAGATAAAGGCGATTTAAACGCCGAAGAATCGCATATCAAAATTGCCAAAATCCTTGAACAGGTTTTACCATGCGATATTCAAGGGCTTAAAATCGGGCAAATCCGTTATACCACATTGCTAAATGATGATGGTGGCGTGATTGATGATTTGATGGTGGCACGCGATGCACGGGGAAGCCTTTATGTGGTTGTTAATGCAGGCGGCAAAGAAGAAGATTTTGCGATTTTTGAAAAAGTTGGCGCTGGAGAGCTTGTGGTTGAACGCCTTGATATGAATGGCCTTATCGCCCTTCAAGGACCAAAGGCAAAAGAGGTTATTAAGTCTGTTGCCGTCGAAGCAGCCAATCTAAACTTTATGAATTTCGCGCATTTCAAAAGCGAATTTGGCGCGCTTATTATTGCCCGTTCTGGCTATACCGGCGAAGATGGTTTTGAAATTCTTGTATTGGCGGATAATGGCGTAAAATTATGCGAATTCCTGCTGGCAAATGATGATGTAAAGCCGATTGGCCTTGGTGCGCGTGACAGCTTGCGCCTAGAAGCGGGGCTTTGCCTTTATGGTCATGACCTTGACCAAACAATTTCACCAATCGAAGCTGATTTGAAATGGACCATTCAAAAATGCCGCCGCGAACGCGGTGATTTCAATGGTTCGGCACGTATCCTTGATGAACTTGCCAATAAGCCAAAACGTTTACGCGTTGGCATCGAGTTTTTGGACAAAGCTCCAGCGCGTGAAGGCGTTGAAATTCATTCAAAAGATGGTCGTAAAATTGGTGTGATTACATCTGGTGGCTTTGGGCCATCTGTTGGGACACCGATTGCCATGGGCTATGTTGAAACCGAATTTGCCGCAATTGGCACTGAAATAGATCTAATTGTGCGTGGTACGCCGCGCCCTGCGAAAATTGGTGCATTACCTTATGTGCCGCATAATTATTACAAACCTGCATAAACTTCCGGAGAGTTGAGATGACTGTTAAATTTACCCAAGAACACGAATGGATTAAAATCGAAGGCGATGTGGCGTCATTTGGTATTACTGCCTATGCCGCAGAGCAATTGGGCGACGTGGTTTATGTTGAATTGCCAGAAGTTGGCAAAACCATCAAAACCGGTGATGCAGTTGCGGTTGTTGAAAGCGTGAAAGCCGCATCAGACGTTTATGCACCAGTTTCTGGTGAAGTTGTTGAAGCCAATGAAGAGCTTTCAGCAAGCCCAGAAAAAGTTTCGGAAGATGCCGAAGGCGAAGGTTGGTTTGCAAAAATCAAATTATCGGATGCGTCTGAACTTGATGGCTTAATGGACGTTGATGCCTACAAAGCCTTTCTTGAAAGCCTATAAGGACTAAAAATGCGTTATTTGCCGCTTAATGATGATGATCGCAAATCAATGCTTGAGACCATTGGGGTTTCAAACATTGATGAATTGTTCAAAGATATTCCTGAAAGTGCGCGCCTTGATGGCCCCGTTCACGGTTTGCCAATGGTGCAAAGTGAAATGGCGGTTGCCCGCACTTTGGGGAAAATGGCGGGTAAGAACACACCCGCTGCAAATGTTCCGTTTTTCTGTGGGGCGGGGGCGTATAAGCACCATGTTCCGGCAACTGTTGATCATATCATTCAACGTTCGGAATTTTTGACATCATATACCCCTTATCAGCCAGAAATCGCACAAGGCACATTGCAAAGCCTGTTTGAATTCCAAACCCAGGTGGCGCGCCTTTTGGATTGCGATGTTGCCAATGCCTCTATGTATGACGGTTCAACCGCTTGTGCAGAGGCGGTGGTAATGGCGGCACGGGTTACCAAACGTAAAAAGGTCATTTTCTCTGGCGGTATTCATCCGCATTATTTTGCGGCGGCGCATATTCTTGCCGATAATATCGGGATTGAAATTGTGGCTCTGGACCCTGCTGTTGACGGCGAAAAAGCGGTTATTGAACATATTGATGCCGACACTGCTGCTGTGGTGGTTTCATGCCCGAATGTGTTCGGAACAATTACCGATTTATCAGACATTGCTCAGGCGGCAACCGCCAAGGGCGCATTATCAATTGGTGTTTTCACTGAGGTGATGGCATTCGGCCTTATCGAGCCTTTGGGTGCGATGGGCATTGATATTGTGGTAGGTGAGGGGCAGTCAATTGGCAACGCCCTAAACTTTGGCGGTCCTTATGTTGGGCTATTTGCAACGCGCGAAAAATTCATTCGCCAAATGCCGGGTCGCCTTGCAGGGCAAACCGTTGATTTGGATGGAAAACGCGGTTTTGTTCTTACCCTTTCCACCCGTGAACAGCATATTCGCCGTGAAAAAGCGACATCAAACATTTGCACAAACTCCGGTCTTTGTGCGCTTGCCTTTACCATTCACATGACTTTGTTGGGTGAAAAGGGGCTTGAACAAACTGCAATTCTAAACCATGAGGCGGCAATCAAAACCGCCAAGGCGTTGGGAGAAATCGCGGGTGTTGAGGTTTTGACCAAAACGTTCTTCAATGAAATTGCGGTTAAATTGCCAATGAACGCCACCGAAGTGGTGCAAAAAATGGCGGATGCTGGTGTGTTGGGCGGCGTTCCATTCAGCCGTCTTAACAAAGACGCTACTGGTTTTGAAAACGTTCTTCTAATCGCTGCAACCGAAGTAACAACCGATGACGATATTGCCGAATTGGTATCAGTTTTGACCAACATTTTGAAAGGTGCAATCTAATGACAATTGAAACTTTCACTGGTGCAAAGGCACTTTTGCAAAAAACTGAATTATTATTCGAATATGGTAGTGTTGATAAAACCGGCATTGATACCGTAAAGCCAGAAGGATTGGCAGACAATCTTGGCGGTTTAAAACGTAAAGCAAAGCCAAATTTGCCTGCACTAACCGAGCCAGAGGCAATGCGCCATTATATTCGCCTGTCACAGCGTAATTATGCGATTGATTTAGGTATGTTCCCACTTGGAAGCTGCACAATGAAGCATAACCCGCGCCTAAACGAGGCCATGGCAAGATTGCCAGGGTTTAGCGATATTCACCCGCTTCAGCCGCAATCAACCGTTCAGGGCGCTTTAGAGCTAATTGATACATTGTCTGATTGGTTGTTGAAACTTACTGGCATGAAGGCGGTTGCAATGTCGCCAAAAGCGGGTGCACACGGCGAATTATGTGGTATGTTGGCAATCCGTGCGGCACTTGATGCCCGTGGATTACAGGCACGAAAAAAGGTTCTTGTGCCAAAATCAGCACATGGCACCAACCCCGCCACCGCTGCCCAAGCGGGCTTTGAAGTGGTTGAGGTTGCCCAAACTGCGGACGGTCGCGTTGATGTTGAAGATTTCAAAGCAAAAATCACTGAAGACACTGCGGCATGTATGATTACCAACCCCAACACTTGCGGGCTGTTTGAGCATCAAATCAAAGAAATTGCCGACCTTATTCATGCGGCGGGCGGTTATTTTTATTGTGATGGCGCAAACTTTAACGCCATTGTTGGCAAGGTTCGCGTTGCCGATTTGGGCGTTGATGCCATGCACATCAACCTTCATAAAACCTTCTCAACCCCACATGGTGGCGGTGGCCCTGGTTCTGGTCCGACTGTATTGTCGGATGCGCTTGCACCATTTGCCCCGGTTCCATGGGTGGTTAATGATGGTGATGGCTTTAAACTTCTTGAGCATAAAGAAGGTGAAGCAGCGCAGGCATTCGGGCGTATGGTTGCATTCCATGGGCAAATGGGAATGTATGTTCGTGCGTTGTCTTATATGATGTCACATGGCGCGGACGGCTTGAAACAAGTTTCCGAAGATGCGGTTTTGAATGCCAATTATATCCTTGCATCCCTAAAAGATGTTATGACACCGGCGTTTGACGGCTATTGCATGCACGAAGCCTTGTTTGATGACAAATTCCTAGAAGGAACAGGCGTTACCACACTAGATTTCGCCAAGGCGATGATTGATGAAGGTTTCCACCCAATGACCATGTATTTCCCATTGGTCGTTCATGGTGCAATGCTTATCGAGCCAACCGAAACCGAAAGCAAACATACATTGGATGATTTCATCAAATCAATGCGCGGTTTGGCAGCGGCGGCAAAATCAAACGACAAGTCGCGTTTTGATCACGCACCACACCTTGCCCCAAGCAAGCGTTTGGATGAGACACAAGCGGCACGCAAGCCTGTGTTGAAAATGGCTGATTAGTTCGTCCTCTTCTCCTTCCCCGAAAACGGGGGAGGAGATTTGCGCTTCATAGGCGGTCATACTGCTAAGGCAAATTGCCATGCTTTATAGGCAATAATTGAACTTTCACAAACAAAAGCTATCAAAAGACTAAAAAAGCTTGCACCAATTGCAAAGCTATGGGACATTGACCCCATGAGTCTTGAGGATATAAAAAACAAAATCTTGGCTTTCGAGCCTATTTTCCACCATCCCGAATTGGGCACAAAACGGGAAGATTTCGCGCGCGTAATGGGTGATGATTATTGGGAAACCGGCGCAAGCGGTAAACGCTATGACCGTGAATATATCCTTGATGTCCTTGAAGAGAGATATTCAAAGCCATTTGAAGACGAATGGAAAATTACTGATGCCAAGGTGCAACCACTAAAGACGAATTTATATTTATTCACCTATATCCTGGATAAAGGTGGTCGCACTTCTAGCCGTTCAACAATTTGGGAAGAAACCGAAAACGGCTTTATTGCCCATTACCATCAAGGAACGATTGTGGAATAAATCCGCCAATTTGTTCAACAAAACCTTCATCATGGCTTATAAGTAATATTGCGCCACCAAATCCTTGTAGTGCTTGGATTAATATTTCACGCGAATTTATATCTAAATTATTGGTTGGCTCATCAAGTAATAATATTTGTGGCGGGTTTGGTGCGCAAAACGCGATTGCCAATGCCGCGCGTAATTTTTCCCCGCCCGATAATGTTCCCGCAATTTTTAACGCATCTTTGTTGCGGAATTTGAAACGCGCCAATTTCGCATAAATTTGATTATCATTTAATTCGGGGTGATAGTGGCGCACATTGTCAAAAATCGACAATTCACTTTTCATAAGCCCAAGGTTTTGATCAAGATAGGCAAATGGCGCATTTATTTTTATCTGCCCGCGTTGTGGAAATAATTCACCCATAATAAGACGTAACAAGGTGGTTTTCCCTGAACCATTTTTACCGCGCAACCATATACGTTCGTTACCCACAATCTGCATTGAAAAATTGCTTAAGATTTGGGTTTGGTATCCAAAGCTAATGTTTTGAATATCAATCATAATTTTGTTGTTTGGGACCGTAATTTCGGGCAAATCAAAATGAAGTGGGGCAATAATTTCAAGCTGTGATTTGGCATTATTTAATGCTTCTTGTGCCAATTCGTTTTGCCGTGCATTAAGGCCGATATTGCGCCCCGCACTTTGTTCGGCGCGGTTCTTTTGCGCATCAAGCAAGATTTTAGGGGCATCGTTTTTCGCACGCTTTTTATTTCCCATTGCATCGCGTTTTTGTTGCTTTTCAATGCGTTTTTGGTTTTCAAGCCTTGTGCGCTTTTCATTATTTTGTGCGGATTTTAAATCATGCGTGGCTTTGGCAATTTGGCGTTGTTTTAAAGCCTTAAATTCATGATAATTACCGCTAAAAACCTGAATACCCAAGTGCGTGATTTCGATAATAATTTCGGCAAGGTTTAAAATCCGCTCATCATGGCTAATGAAGATTATGCCGCCAATGTAGTTTGAAATTTCGCGCGAAAGCCATTTGACGGCATCACTATCAAGATTGTTTGACGGCTCATCAAGCAATATGAAATCACTATTGCCCATGAAAGCCTCACGCAATCTGGCAATTTGGATTTGTCCGCCTGATTTTGCGTCACGGCTTTGTGGGAATTGCGGGCAAAATTGGGTTGTGCCATCAATTTTAATTTTGCCTTCACTTGGCAAAATTTCACCCATTATTAGGCGCAAAAGTGTGGTTTTACCAACCCCATTATTGCCAATAATCGCAATTTTTGCGGGCGGCAAAGATAGGGCTATATTATCAAAAATTTTTATGAAGCTAGGGGTGTTATAGGAAACACCCGACAAAGAAATATGCGGCATAATTCCCCCAAAAAAATTGGTTAAACAAAAAGATTGGTTAAACAAAATTTTCAAAGCAATTAATTCATCTCGCACCTTTGTTTTTGCCAGAATATATCTGGTTTTGTCAGAATATAATGGAAATAATAAAGGGTGTAAATAGCATCAAATATCGGGTGCCAATCTATAACCCTGTCCGCGTATGGTTTGCAGATACATTGGTTCGGCGGAATTGGGTTCTAATTTGCGTCTAAGGCGCGCCACCTGTACGTCAATCGAGCGGTCGGCAGCAACACCCGCTTTGCGCGCCAATTCTTCACGCGTAACCACTGCACCGGAACGGGTTGCAAGTTCGCGCATAAGTGATTTTTCGGTTTCGGTTAGGCGGATAATCATCCCTTCGCGCTTTAATTCATCGCGTGTAAGGTCATAGGTGGTGTCACCAAATGTCATGGCGGTTTGCACCGGTGCGGGTTTTACACGACGCAAAATATTGGCAATCCGTAGTGCCAATTCTTCGGGTTCAAATGGTTTAGGAAGGTAATCATCCGCGCCCGCCGATAATCCTTCAATTCTATCATTGGCTTCGCCGCGCGCGGTCAAAAGTAGGATAGGGGTGTTGCGTTCATTGCGCACAAATTTGGTCAATGAAATGCCATCTTCACCCGGCATCATGATGTCAAAAATCAAAAGGTCAAAATCAATGGCGTCAATCAACTCGCGTGCTTCGGCGGCATCTTTGGCGGTGGAAACCCCATAGTTTTTGGACATTAAAAAACGCTTCAAAAGCTGACGGATGCGGTCGTCATCATCAACAATTAGTAGATGCGCATTTTGTGTTCCCATGATTTCCTCTTGTTACAAATTCATTTTATATATTTTTGGCAATATGGCTTTCGCCCAAAATTGCCCATAATACTTGATCCGAGCCATAAACCGCATCCGCACCGGCATTACGATAGGCGCGGGCGATAATATCGCGCATTGGCGTTGTTATACGCGCCAGCTCATTTGTGCCATTAACACTTAATTGCAATATTTTACGGCGTTTGTCACGGCGGTCCGTGGTGATTATAACCAAATCTTCGGCAATTAATTTGCGCAGGATTTTATTCAATGCTTGTTTGGTCATGGCAAGGCGGGAGGCAAGGTTTAAAACCGTATCATTGCGGGCATGAATTGCGATTAATGTCCTTATGTCGGCCCAATTATATTTTGAATTTTCGTCATCACTTTCGCAAATTGCCTTTAATTTGGCGGCAACTTCAAAAATTGTGGCAATGCCAAAGCCCAATTCAGAATCACGAAGGAATAA
>APMI01034990.1_pt1 | contig 49669 bp, 33 predicted proteins | sample 667938 | NCBI WGS metagenome assembly APMI01 (sample SAMN01084076, study PRJNA167559) | wastewater metagenome | biome: Wastewater | place: Denmark: Ejby Moelle, Odense | collected 2011-11-28
AAAAACCCCACGCCCCGACTCAAAAGAAATGATCCAAAAGCAGGCAAGCCGCACAGCCTGGAACATCCTCTGCGACCTTAAAGAATTCCAATGCTCCATGATCCTCCTCGGCCAGGCCAAACCACTTCAAATGTTCCTCTCATCCATGTACGATACAAAAAATAATGAAACCTTATTTGACAAAGTCTCCTCCGGCAAAATGAAACTGTTACCAGGATAATTGGGCGGTTTCCAGCAATTGATTAATTTTAATTGCAGAGAAAATAAAATAGTCGTTACTTAAAATATTTATATATGGAAACAACTACCCTTAGTTGGTTAAATATGGAAGAATTAAAAATTTTAAAAGAGATTGTTCTTGTTTCAGAACGAAATAATCTGGAAACGGATATTGGAAGTATTTTTTATAGTAGACAGTTAACTACCGAATACAATTTCATTAAACAGCAGGAAGACGACAAGAAAGAGCCTGATCAAATTAGTAGAATTATTAACGGTTACCCAAAACAAAAAAATTATCCTGAAGATGAAATAGATTTAATAATTCTTGAGTCTGTAAAAAAAAACTATCCGAAATCGGTTGTCAGAAATGATACAATATTTTTTAATATTGATTTAAAAAAAATTTCTGATTTAAAGAAAAGAAAATCTGTACAGGCCAAAATATTTTTCTCACCCGAATTTTCAAATTTGTTCAATGTGTATGAATATGTTGGAAAAGAATTTCCAGCCCCAACAGTAATTATTAATGTTTATAACAATTATAGTGAGGGCATTTTCAAAACCTTAATTTTTTATGCTGAATACAATTTTAAGCAAGAAAATCTTTTAGATAAACTCCGATTAATAAATTTTGAATAGCTCATAACTATCAAAGGATTTAGGAATTGCAATAAACTGAAAACAAAACAAGTTTTCATTGTAATTTCTAAGCCATGATATTTTGATAAATTGACCATATGCTAATTCATAAGATATCAAGTTCTGAAGAAAAAGCTACTTACAAATAACATTGCGGCCTATCTGCTAACAAAGCTTCTCATTACGTTTAATACCTGGTCACCTTTCATTTCTTTTATCCCATTAACCAATCCTTCCAGTGGCAAATTACTGGCACTACCATCTCTGATAAGTTGGTTTTTATAAAATATCGCCAGCTCTAAGGGTTGGTCTTTGCGCTTTTCTAATTCAAAAAAGAAACGGTTGTTTTCTTCTTTAGTTTTTAATCCGTTAAATTCAATCACAGGCTTTTCTTCAAAAATAGAAACAATTTCATCGATACTATTTCCTTCGTTTTCAATCCTTGAATAAATCCAATACCAAATCATATACCGGTTAAGTCTCCTGATTTGTATTTCTTCCAATGGTACTCCGGCATCATCAAAACTCCACATGGTTTCAGTGGCCACCTTTATTGTATCCATAAAGAACTGTTTAGGGTTCTGAATTTCACCTTTCATTTTTAAATGATACCCGTATTCATTCATTATAGCGTAAACGTCTGCCTGGTAATCTGCCGTTTCCAACACTTTGGGAAAACTGCCGATATTAACAGATGTTAAATCCGTTAGTCTATGTTTTTTATAATGTACAGCCTCATGAAACAAGAAAAGCCTCACAGCCTTTAAAATATCTTCTGGATTGCTTAACCTATTATTAAGAGAAATGAAAAAATTGTCATCAACAAACCATTTATTTATTCTCCAGTAAAAGCCATCATTTACAACCTCTGTATCAAAATCAAAACTGTCGTCCTTTAAACTTGTTTCATACAATGCAGGTAAATCAATCCAAAACTTAGTATTCATAATCGAGCTATTCACTCCAGGAACTAAGCCTTCATACCATTTCCTGCCTACAGACATATCTTTATTATGCTGACAATACCGCTTTACATTTTTTGTCAGCTCTTCATTACACAAACCTCTCAATTTATCTGCTTTCTTTTTTTCTTCTTCACCAATTTTTCTTTCTGGTCTTAATTGTGCTTTTATCAAGAGTGCTTTTTTATATTTTGGCTCTTTTGTTCTTGAATACTGATAGGTTTGAATATAAGAGTGAATGTTTGGCGATATTTTGGTACCTGCTAAAAAAGCTACTCCACAAGGAATTGAAGCAAAAAAATGTACTGTTTCAATTCCGCTTCTGTTATTAGAGAGTTCATCAAATGCCTCTTTTATTGCCTCGCCAACCTCAAGCATTTTTTTTGATGATGTAATAGCATCTTCCCCGGCACGGTCGAGTTGTATATCAATCTCAGCAGCGTTAGGCAATATTTCATAAGTATCATCCGGATTAATATTGTGGGATATATTTAACCTTATTAAAGCATCCGAGATACCTTTCTGCTGTTGGTCTGGTAGTCCCGTAATCTCAAGCTTATTTTCCTCCTTTAGCTCACTGTCCAGATTAATGTACCATTGTTTAGTAACATGATGTCGCTGGTAAATATCAATGTCTCTGTAATTATGAAAGAGATGGCCAAAGTCAATACATAATGGAATAGGAGCCATTCCAAAATAAACCACCTTATATTCAGGGTGTGCATTTAATAATGGTAGTATGTCATTAGCAAAATACCTTCTGTGTTCCAAAGCATACTGCTCATAACCGGTATCATAAAGTTTCTGAAGTTCTAATAACTCAGAATAATTAATTTCTTTCACTTCCCTGTGAAGACCATGCCACTCATGTGGCAAAGCTGCAAGCACTTCATCAATAGCTATTTTAGCAAAGCCATTGTGTATTAACAATATCAATCCTTTTGGAGTTTCCATAATTAAAAATTTAATCAGTTAGTAATTTTTAGTTTAACAATTTCCAATGTTCGTCTGTCACCTTCCCATATTTCAATACTTTTAATTCCGGCTATAACAAAATATAAATACCTGCCTGAAAACACATCCTTTTTTAGCTTTCGTTTCCAGTCCTTGATATCAACACCAGAAGGCGTTGGATAATCTTCAGGGTGTGTATGCCACTCACCTAAATAATTACAGGTGCCATTACTTTTCTTCCATTCTTCAGTAATTATTTCCTGGTGTAGCGGAGAAAGCCTTTTAAAAGAAAATCTTGTTTGTTTATCACCTTTCATTGGAGGAGTTATTTTATCAACTACAATATTTTTTGAAACTTTAATAAACCTTCCTAACAAAACGCCACCAGATTCAAAAGAATCTTTATTCACTTGTTTGTGCTGTTGCAGAATTTCAATCACTGAACCTGCCAGCTTTATTTTTCCGCCATTCGTGATTTCAAAAATCGAATTATCCTTTACCACAGAGCTTGCATTTTGGTTGATGAAACAATGATTTGCCTGCCTCTAACTGTTCTGCGGTTTGTTTATAACGGTCTGATAAATTATATCCTTCCTGTAAAAACAACTCATTGCTTCCTTTCCATGAATAAACTGCATTGATAGTTTCCTTACCTGCAAATACATTCAATGTTTTTCGTACAGTAAGTATTGCAGTTTGATTGGCATCCAACGCACCATAAGGGACATATACGCTGCCACACCCTGAGATATTCTTTACAAAGCTTCTTTGTTGGTTGGCACCTGCAAAAGAAGCAATATTATGTAATGCATCATTAGTGTACAAGCATTGATAGCATCCACTTTCAGAGACGTTGCTAACTAAACAATGCCCACCAACCCCGTAAGGGTCCAGCCAGCTAAAAAGAACAGGCTTACCAGGCATCTCTTTCCTAAAAAATTTCATTAAAAACTGGTTAACAGTAGCATTGCCGGTTGCAACTACAATCGCATCGTATATTTTAAAATCTATTTTCTTTTTTGATATGGCATCTTCAATAGCCATATTGGTCGCTGTTACATTCGAATGAGGATAATAGCTCGTCAATTTTTCTTTAATTGCTTCTGCCTTTTTTTTGTTTACATACCTGAAACCACAATTATGCCGGTAACAGTTATCAATATCCAGTTTCTCCTTATCAACAATATCTACATTTATTACAGCTGCTTTTATTAACTCTTCAGCAACTGCACTTCCAACAGAGCCTCCACCAATAACCAATACTCTTTTGTCAATAAAGCTATTACCGGTTCCCCCACGCATAAGCATGAACTCGGGGTCAACTCTTTTTACATTATACGGAATTACACTTGCAGTAGATCCTGGACTAAAAAGAGGGTGGCTTGCATGATTAATTCTCTTAAAGCGTAAAGCAAATAAGGAATGATTTCCATTAGGTAAGGGAAAGTCAATTACAATTAAATCTTCTTGCTTTGTTTTGCTTAATACAGTTCTTATTTTCTTTTCATTACCGGGACTAATGTTTTTTAAAATTAACTCCCTTACATACTCTAAGGTCAGTTCTTGCTTAAAGTTGGGAATTAAAATCTCAGCACCCTTTTTTAAAGGGATGTATAGGCCGTTAAAATACTGTGCTGGATTTTCTTTAACATTAATTATCCGCTGATAACTATTCATCCTTTCTGTATCATCAGATACTGCAAAGAATAATTCTTTGTCTTTGTCTTTTAATTTAGAATACTTAATAACCTCCACGTCTTCACCCAATGCGATATTAGCAAACATTGCACTTACATCTTTAAGATGCCGCCAATAGGCTTCATATTCGTTGTAGAACTCATTGTTGTCTTTCCTGTCTATACCATCTTTTAAAGTCTTTATAGCAAAATGAAAGCATCCTGCAATTATTCCTGGCTCATTATCAATATCTAAAACAAGAGTATCATTATGCGTATAGCATATATAGCCATCATGCTCAACATGCGGCAAGCGGATAAAATCTTCTTGGTTGAGTAAAAAAAATGTTGGTGTACAATTAGGAAAAGCCTCGGGTACACCAACAGCAATCTTTGCAGTAACGTTATCAATCAAAACCTCTCCTGCAACACCAAAAGCCAGCCCTCGTTTTGCAAGAGCCGGATTTTGATATTCATAAGTGTTACTCAGAATACAAGCATCATCAACATGTCGTTTAAAATCCTGTACAGTCATTTATGCTGATTCTGATGTGCCTGCTACTGCAAGCTTTCTGTTTTGTCCTGTTGTTTCTTTTGCTGGTACCGGAAAATCCTTTCCAAATTGCTTTCTCAGGATTTTACAAGCCTCATGTGGGTCTGTCTCATTCTCAGCATCCACCAGTGCATCCCTCAACTCTTCAAGTTTTGTTTTGAAATTTTTGCACTGTTGGTCTGTCATTTTTTCAAACAAATTATTGGCCGGCGGCACAGGTAAATGCACTTTTATTCTGCCATCCCAACTAAACTGATTCAGTATATAGTTGACAAAATCTTTTGTAGCCTTTAGGTCATTAATATCAGTGGTCCACGTAAATGGGTCTTTGATAGCAGGTTTAAAGCCATTATACGCAAGGGCAGTTAATGCAATTCCTGTTGGTTTACCATTGACACTATCGAACTGATAATCCTTCCAGCGTTTCATGTCCCTGATTTCTCTTTTAAACTGGTCGCATTCATCATCATCAGTGAACTTATTATTTACCAGGTCTTTTAATTTTTTGGGTTCAGACTGCTCCCATTTTTTATTCTCGGAAGTTGAAGTTGGAGTGCCTTTAGCCAGGTAAGTTTTACCATCGCTGTTAGTATCTGCGTAACATGCAAAATCAACATGAAATTTTGGTAACCCTTCCTCAACATACTGCACCCGGATACAGGCCTTCTTCCATTCAACCCTCCTGAACTCGATATTCAGTGCGTCAAATACCCATTTTTTAACTTCTACAGGTGTATAATCATCCTTATCTATTTCAAACAATAAACCGCAGTCAATATCATAATCGTCTTCATCGTAGATAGGCTTATTACCTGTACCCATGGCATAGCTGCCTTGGTTAAACGTTGTAAAACGAATAAGTTTGATGCCTTTTTCTTGACACATTTTTCTAATAGCTGTTCTTATTTCTTCAATAAGCATATCTCGTTTTTTAATGACATCTTTATTGTCATTAACGTCTAAACGTATCGCATCATGGAACTTAATAAATTGCTCCTGTACTACTTTTCCCATTTTATAAAAATTTAATCGTTAGCAAATAAGTTAAATAAACCAATTACAATTGCTACACCTGCAGCAACTTTTAATCCTTCAAACAATCCATCAACCTGGTCACTTTTTATTAGGTTGTATTGGATTTCATTAGCAAAATGCTGACAGTTGTAATCTATCAAATGATACGGCTGTCCCAATTTGTTCAATGCTTTTTGTACTGCAAGTTTTCTTTGGTAACTACTGCCATTGAATCTTTCAATCCTTGTAACTTTAACTACGTCTTTAAAGAAATCATCCGCAGTCACCAACCTTACACCAAAACCAATTTTGTTTTCAGCAATTAAATCCACTCCCAAATGATTTTGTCCCAGATAAAGCGCATGATGCTGAATAATATCGAATCCGCTTTTCGGAACTACAATCCTGTCTGCCGGCAATAAGCCGAGCTGTAAAATTTTCTGATTCATAGGTTTAATTTTTAGTGTCTTTAGGAGGTACCGGATCATTGCCATAAGAGTCTTTATCTCTTATCTTTCCATTAGTGCCATGAATTACTACTTCCGATTTCTGATGCTTTGCTATAGGAATAGCAGCAGCAATCGCTTTTTGTTGAGTGCTGGCAACTTTAGTTGCTTTTTCGTTACCGGCACCTTTAACTTGCCATCCACCACCTGGGTGTTTGGTTACATGTTGATTCTTACCCATTGTTAATTTATTTTGGGTGTAATAATGTTTACCCCAACCTTATCACGGAGTAGGAGAAGTGTCGCCGGAAAGCTTAATAGAAAGGAAAGTAATGGCAGGAAGTTTGTAACATACTTACTGAATAACTACAGAAGCAAGTATTGTTTTTAAATAAACAACACTTACTTTTACAGCACGAGTTAAAACGGAAACGAGAAAGCTTATCAAAAACTCATTTCCTGAAAGCCCTTGATAGCTTGAGACCTATCAGGGCTTTTCCCTTTCTATAAAAGAACTTTTTAACATTTTAATAATTACGCCTCTTTATCGTTCTGCACTGCTTCATGTCAAATTTACATAGAATTAATTGCTTGTCAATTAATTTAGCATTTTAAAACTAATAATTTGTGCAAAAGTCTGCTACAACCTTAGCTAATTTTATTTACCGCACACTGATAATTTCAAATATTACGGATTCAACCTAACTCTTACTTCTTCTCTTATTTTTACATTGCTATGTATAAAGCTGAAATTATTTAATAGCTGTGTTACCTCATTATAAATATTGCCTTTCTTCTTGGTATCCTTAATTGTTAGCATCAGGCAAAATTCCTGGCTCGGAATTATCTTTTGCATGTCACATTTTACTTCTGTGAAATGTCTGAATAAACCTTCCAGTTTTAAATACCAGTTTTTCGGAGCTTTTAAATACTTCTCTTTATTAGTATCAGTAAACTCATCAAAGTTTACGCTCCATTTTTTTACAGGCTGGTATTTATCACCGTATGAAACAAGCATTCTTTCAGTAGCAAAAGGGATGTCCATATTTTTTGTCGCTACCTTACTGTAAACTGCTGTTGAAAGAACGTTTTGCCTGCCTCCTGCACCTATCGGATTTTTTATCAATGGTTTAGTGGTATCTCTTTCTACTTTATCATCATAACTTCCAAACATCACATTTATGTTTGACTGGCAATATTCAGCACCCTGTGAAACATCTAACATTGGTGCAGTAACAAGCGTAACTGTTACCTCCCCATAATAATATCCATTTTCATCTATCATACTTTGTGGAAAAGGAAAATCCAGAATGTCAATAAAATTGCCTTTCTCTAATGTGTCTTGCAGCACCAGCGTAATTTCATTTGGCTCATTAAAAAGGATGTCTTTAATATTTGATGGCAATCCAAATCCTGCAGCATTGATTTTATCTGCTATACCAAATTTCATTTCTTCAGGATATTTAGCTGAATGTATGATCAGCGCCTTTAAAAGAATCGGATTAAATTTTTCATTCAACAAGGAATCAAGGCCAGCAGCAATAGCCGAAATTCGGGGAGTGGAAAAACTTGTTCCAACTTGCTTCACAATCCCACCGTTAGGAGAGAATGATTTTACCGGTATCATTTCAACTCCATTTCTTGCATTAAGTGATGCTGCTCCACCTATATGCACAACATCAGGCTTAATTAAATGGGATGGCCCTGGTCCCAATCTTGAAAATGAAGAAGGGTTTTTATCATGCCCAATAGAACCGACCACTAAACCCCTTACCGTGTCAGCCGATTTCGTTATCCGTGACTTTGGTGCATTAATTTTAAAATTGTTACAATTCCCAGCCGATTTACAAATCAAGACATCATGCTGCTCCTGTATTTCATCTAATGCTTTAGCAAAATCAGAAAACTCATACAAATCTGCTTCACGGTCTGTACCCAATGATAGATTCCAGATTTTTATTTCATCGTTACGGCTTATTGCATCCCTTATTTGTTCTATTAATTCACTTTCGTAAATCTTTTGTTTATTATTATCAGGCATTACTATCGCCTCAAAAAGTTTACACCCTTCAAAGCCGGTATATTCCTCGCCCTCAAGTTCATCTCCATAAATTAATACTCCTGCAACGAAAGTTCCATGTCGTTTATTCACATCTTCCTCCTGGTAATAAGTAATATTTGTTCCATGAAGCCAGGGACCTAAATGAGGAATATCTGCTATGCCACTATCCAAAACTCCAACAACGGGATAATTTATTCCAACCTTCGGTTGTTTAACTGCCAATGTTTCATCGGCTGTTATTTCATCCATAGTAATATCATAAGTTGGCATTTCGGTCACAATCTGAATTCCGTCAAAATCTCTAAGTTCTTCTAAAGCATCTTTTGTAACACCATCAAGACGGTAAATATTTAAATCCCCTGAGTAAACTGCCCTCTCAAACTGTAACTTATTTTCGCCGCAATAAGTTTCAAATGCTTTTATTAAAATACTATCTAAGTCACCATTGCCATAATTAAACAGCTTCACTTTTATCACGGCATCTTTGCTTGCATCTACTTCAATAACCGGCTTGAATTCTTCTACATTACTTATGGCGGAAATACCTACCACAGTAGAATAGCTGGGATAAGCATTATCTACCTTTGCAAAATTCTTGACGATCGCCTGCAAATCAGTTTCATTATCAATTTTTACTAACACTTCATCTTCTCCATTTACGCCAATAGTATTAAGCTTACCGGCATTGAATAAATTGCCAATTTCTCTTCTGTAAGTTTTGGCTAAGGCATCTTCATTTACCTTTAGTTTAAGAACAGAGGGTATATAATTATTCTTTTTTCTTTTCTCAGTTAGTCTGGTTGAAATTTCGCCAAGCACATCCCTCACATACATTGACCTTTCATACAATGCACCTGGATCTGTTAGCAACCATGGTGGCGGCGTTCCGCCACCACCGCCTTCGGTGTCCATTTCATCTTTCTGCCTTTTCTGAAAGAATTTTATAGGAAGATTTTTTTCCGCCATTTTTTTAAGATTGTTTGTTTAGATAATTCCTTACCTGTCTCACCGAAACCTTCATCCTTTCAGCAATGGCAGCTTGTGGTATTCCATTATCATTTAGAAATTCAACAAGCTTATCTACAGTCAAATCTCCGTGATGATTAAAATCAAATAATTCTACTAATAAGTCCTCATAGGCAAGTATATCCCTGCTATTGATTATAGCTTGAGCCTTTGCATTGTTGATGATACTTTTTATATCTGATGGTGTTTTACCTTCAAACAGCTTGATGAGTTTATCAGTTCGCTTTTCATCATTGTTGAAATCTGTAGTAAAACCATTAGTAAAGTTTTTTACAAGTTCTATAATCTCTCCATCCTGCGGTGCTCCAATTTCAATCACAGTATTAAATCTTCTCCAAATAGCTTTATCCAGTAACTCAGGATGATTAGTTGCAGCAATAAGAATATTGTGCTTTGCAAAAGCATCTATATTTTGAAGAAGACTGTTGATTACTCTTTTTAATTCTCCTAATTCATACTGGTCATCTCTTGCTTTGGCAATTGCATCAAATTCGTCAAGAAACAGAATACAGGGTTTGTTATCGGCGAAATCAAAAATCTTTCTGATATTCTTTGCAGTATTACCAAGCAAGGATGAAACAATCGCATCAAACCTTGCAATCACCAACGGCAATCCCGTTTTTTCAGAAATATATTTTGCAACGGTGGTTTTGCCACAACCCGGTTTACCATATAGCAGCAAAGTGTTTGACATATCAACACCGCCCTTTATCAACTGGCTTTGATGTTGAACCATACTGATGAAATCCTCTATCTTGTTATCAACAAGTTTCGGAAGTACTATTTGTGTGTGGTCTTTTGAAGGCACCTCCACGTCAACAATGCTTAATCTGCTTTCCTGATCAACCGGCGTAGTTAACAACTCATCCATAGTTACTGTTGTAGCAGGCCCATTATCAATGGCTCTCAAAATCATTTTAGCCATCTTATTGTCGCCGTCTTTATCAAGTTTATCAGCCAGCAATCTTGAATAGTTGTACACCTTCTTAGAGTCTTTAGCTAATCCTCCTTCTATTATGCGTAATATTTCGGTATACATGGCGTATTATTTTTTCGGTTTCTGATACAAAAGTGAGGTTTTTTGTAATAAAAAACAAATAAATCGAAATATTTTAACAAAAAACGTATTTTTATGTTGAAATAGTGGAATAAAAATAGGACTGCCGTAATAATTTCGCCCTATTTTGATTTTAAATCGCTAATGAAGAAAGCACTTTATTTTCCAGATAAGCAAAATCTCTATGGTTGACTTTAATTTAATAAAAGGCAGAATACAAAAACACCGGCTTTCTTCAATTATTCATAAAACGCTTGAATTATTGAATGAAGTTCAGCGTAGGGACGATAAAAGTTTTCCAATTTAGAATCTGCTAACACTAATAAAATGGGCATACTTGCACTCGACTGATAGTATAATCAGAACAGAAATAAAACCGCATGAATATAACCAGCTATTGACACTCATACGTGATTTTGAAGTAAAGTATAGTGGTATAAATTTCAAAAACCGCATCCATGTAAACCAGTCATTCAAAATAATTGCTAACCAACAATTTCCTTTGCAGGACAAATTTGACAATTCAATACTTTCAAGACAGATTGTTTTATATCTGCAGCTTCGTTCAAAATTTAATATTGATAAAGAGTTTGAAAAGCTGACAGGAATTAACCTCAAATCGTTTCTTGAATACAATTACTTTACTTTTTTCTTTTTCAACTTCGACATGGTACGTCCGGACATCAGGTATGATGGCGATTTGTTTGATAGCTATTTCACTTTATACAAATCAAAATGGGATGAAGCCGAACTTAAAAAATATCTTGACCTGCTTTCTATAAAAGATAAAACTGATTTTGAAAAAATTCAAAAGCTTAATAATGAGATAATGCAGCTTTATGAAACAAATTTATTTACCCTTAAGCCACTCATTTTATTTCGTAATCAATATAGGATTCCACATCGTAAAATATTTATTCAAACCTTAAAACACTTCATTTATAATTATCTGAAAGAAAATTCACCAGGGTTCCCTGAAGAATTTGGAAAGAGGTTGGAAAAGTATGTTGAATTAGGATTGATTGAAAATAAAATACCTCACTTAAATGAAACATCTCTAAAAAATAAATACAGGCTTGGCAAAGTATCAGATTTTTTTGTGGATGATGATATATTGGTTGAAGTAAAAGCAATAGAATTGCATCCACGATCGGGAGTAATGCGTACAAAGGATATTTTAGTAAATGACCTTGATTCAACAATCATTAAAGCATACATACAGTTACTTGAAACTGCTGGTAAAATAAACCCTGATAAAGAACATTTTGGTATTATCATTACCTATAAGGAAATGTATCTTGGTTTTGGCGCAGATGCCTGGGAAGAATTTCTAAAAGAACCAGTTGAAAAATATTGTCTTCAAAACTCAATAAGTGTTTCTGTTTTACCGCCTCAAAATTTATGCTTCATAAATATAGAAGATTGGGATAGTATGATGCAGGCAGTGAAAGACGGCAAAGCCTCAATAAAGGAAATACTTCTCAAAGGAATAGAACTTAATTCCTTAGAAAGTATTGTCGAAAAAGTTGGAATGATGGAACAGGTTTTAATCAAACATTTTCACCCATCTGAATTCACATTGTCTTATCTAAAGGATACACATTTGCAACTTGATATCCTGCCTTCTAACAAAACCAACTTTGATTTACTTTAATACCAGCTTAACCATTTCATGGCATCATTGTTGTGTCGCAATCTTTTGTACCGAATACCAGTTGGTATCAATCTATCTCCAATATAAACATCCTTAGCGATTAAGTAGCCAACACAGAACAACTAACCGGCACTCCATTTAAAAAATAAAATAGCCTGCAAGGTAGCACCGACACATCTCATTCTGCTTGCCGGCATCAGCATCCCGTAATATCGCTACGCAGCATAAAACGAATCTTCCTCCTGACAATCATTTTCTCTTACTGAGGTATTTCTTTTCATCTGATCATTTCAATTAACAAACATTTATATGCTCAGCTCAATTTTTTTCCCGGTTCTTTAATCTTTATCCGTTCTTATAGATATAAAAATTGGATATTGCTATAAAAATCCAAAATGCTATTCGGCTATAACAACGATAAAATAAGAACAAGGCCATCCTACTCGGGTCAACGTGCAATTTGTCCTTTATGTGGCGGAGCACTAATAGGTAAATGTGGTGAAATTTATGTTGAGCATTGGCAACATAAAAGAGATACTAATTGTGACCCTTGGAAAGAGCATGAATCATATTGGCACAGGAAGTGGAAAGCTAAATTCCCCGATGCTTGGCAGGAAATAATAATTGAAAAGTATGGTGAAAAACACATTGCTGACGTGAAAACAAATGATGATTTGATAATTGAATTTCAAAACTCTTCTATTTCCCCAGCAACTATTCGGAAAAGGGAGTCATTTTATGAGGATATGATATGGCTTGTAAATGCTGTATCATTTAAAGATAATTTTAGCCTGAGAAGTGTAGTTAGCTCTCGTTTACATTCAATTGATAAGAGTATTTCAAATCAGCTTGCATCACTGCAATTCTATTATAACGATCTATTAAAAACCATGAATGATAAGGTTGAAGAAAGTAAAAAGAACTCAACAGCAAAACTTACAAGTGTTAATCACAAAAAACAGACATTAATCAAGCTAAAAGAAATTTATGAAAAGTTTGATGAATTCTCAAACTCAGCTATAGATAAATGGTGCAAAAAAGATTTTTATTCTGATTACAATACTTCTGCAATTACGAATAAAATTGATTCGGCCCAAAAAGAAGTTCTAAATAAAATCTATATAGAAATTGAAAAGCTAACTGCTATAATAAATATAGACAAGCATAATTTAAATTCCATAAATGCTTTTGAAAACTTTATTGTTGAAGAAAAAGCATATAAAATTGTCGGATATGAGTTAATTAGTTCGAAGAGCTTCTCGAAAGTCAAGGCAGTATTAAAATCTAGTCTTCTTACTTTTTTTCCAGAAATAATATCATTTAAATCCGAAGCAGAATTTCAAAGTTATCAGTATAAGAAAGGCAGTTATGATTTTATATATAATCCTTCCGAAAGGATAAGTACTTTGTCAATGCAAATAGCGGAAGGGGAAGCTACTTTGGCAACACTCACTACCTCCCTAACGAATTTAAGAAAAGAAATTACAAATGACCTTTGGGAAGAATTTAACAAATATCTTTCTGCAGTAGAACAAGAAATAGCCAAATTGAATACTGAGTGGTTGGAATCAAATACCCAAGTTAATTCTGATATTATAAAGCAGACAGAATTAAACAATTTGAAGGCGGAAGAATTAGCCAGCTCTACAGCTCAGATTAAAAAAGATAACAGTCAACGTCGCTACCAGGTAATGATGGAGCAAAAAGGTCGCTATACTTTCGACTGGAAACATGAAAGGAAAAGTTGGCAATCAGCACGAAGCCCCATTTATTTTGACATTGGTGAAAATTATTTGTTTGAAAAAGTTGATGACGAAATTTTCAAAAAAGTGCTAATTGAGGAATTTCTTAAAAGACACTTAAAAAACTCTCACTCTTAGTTTTTGCCCTGGTAAAAATCTTGTTTATTCATTCTGCCCAGCGATCCGGAAGATTATACCAAATAAGTCGGCAAGGGTGATTATTTTATTCAAAATTTAATAATATAGATTGTAATAGTTCATATAAATACGTCTTATAAACAAAATCACAGAGCATTGATAATCAAGCAATAAGATTTGCAAGTCGCTTCAAGTCTTCTATAAAAAAGTTCGAAAATTGTATTGGGAGGACGACACAGAACCCGGCCCCTTCATTTTAAATGAAGGGGCCTTTTTGTTTGTAATAATACAGGCACTTTCAGTTTTGAAAATCCTTGTATTTCTTTTTTACTTCCACCCTGTCAAGCCAGCTATTCACGCCCATGCTGCCAGCTTTTTCCCTGTCGGCTTTTAATTCATTTAAATAAGTATAGGTCACGGGCTGGTTGGTAAGTTCATTTATTTTTTGCGTAAGGGTCTCAGCTTTTATCTTCTCATCTAAAAAGGAGATGAAGAAATTGGTAGTGGGATGCCTGCGGCTACCTCCTGTTTCGTCGTACGCATTTCCAATTACAATTTTATAGGCAATGAACAATATCAGTGGTGCCCCGATGTACACAATGAACTCAGTAACGTCATAGGTAGTAACAAATGTTTTCCCCGCAGCTACAAAGGGCCAGAAATGAGCATTATCGGCACTCTCTTCTGAATAAAAGAACAACCAGAGGTGAATAAAAAACCAGATAAAGTAAAGGGCTGCTGCAATTCTTTCAGTCCTTGAAAAATTTTGCATGGTAGTGATTGGTTTGAATGATCTTAAAAAATAATCCTCCAAAAAGGCAGAATAAATCTAAATCAAATCTGCCATCTTTCAACACAGTTTTTATGCTTTCTTATAACTGACAACCGTCAGCTTCCACTGCAGGGGTGATCCATTCCTGTTTTCCAGGAACTTTTTTTGTTACCATTAACCGTTCATGTAAGCCATACTGCAACTCATCCCTATTTGAAATAAATGTTTGTAACATTTAGGATTTCTTTGCGTCATTATAGCACTGAAAAACAAATTAGTCATGAAAAAAATCTTAATTCTTACAGCTACTGCTTTGCTGTTAATCGCCGGCAGATCAGTTGCACAATCCGTCAGCGGCATATCGGGTGCAGTAAAAGACAATGCCGGGAAACCCATTCAATCGGTAACCATCTCCCTCCTCAATGCCAAAGATTCCAGTCTTGTTAAAACAGAAGTGACCGATGGCAAAGGAAATTTTGAACTCAACACCAGGAAAGAAGGAAGCTTTTTATTAAGCTACTCCATCATTGGTTATGAACAACAGTATTCCGAAGTATTTGAAAAAACAGCCGGGCAGGCAGTAGCCGTAAAACCGGTAGCCTTGAATGCTTCCAGCAACAATATGAAGGAAGTGACCATTGTTGCCAAAAAACCAATGATCGAAGTAAAAGCGGATAAAACTGTTTTTAACGTAGAAGCAAGCATCAATGCACAGGGCAGCAATGCGCTGGAACTGCTGCAGAAAAGCCCGGGCATACAGGTCGATAACAACGACAACATCAGCATGAAGGGAAAGACCGGTGTAAGAGTGTATGTTGATGGAAAAATGATGCAGCTGGATACCAAGGACCTGGCAGCCTATTTAAAAAGTATCAACAGCAACGATATTGAAGCCATTGAAATGATCAGCAACCCCAGCGCCAAGTACGACGCCAGCGGCAATGCAGGTATCATCAATCTCAAACTCAAAAAGAACAAGCGTTTCGGCACTAATGGCAGTGTGAATGCAGGATTTGTTCAGGGGATAACGCCCAAGGGCAATGGTTCGGTTAACCTGAACTACCGGGATAAGAAAGTAAACCTTTTTGGCAATGTTGGTGGTAATATTGGGCGGTACGAAAATGCACTGGATTTTTTCAGGATACAAAAAGATACATTGTACGATCAGCATACATTAATGCATAACAATGACAAGAGTGCAAACATAAAAGCCGGTGCTGACTTCTTTTTAAATAAGAACAATACCCTTGGGGTAATGGCTACTACCAATTTCAGTAATAACGACTGGAGCAGCAAGGGTAATACCAGGATCTACTACAATCCCAATGGTAATTTTATTAAAAGCCTCGATGCCCTTAATACGGTACCGGGTCATAGAACCAACGCCAACTTTAACCTCAATTACCGCTACGCAGATACGACCGGGCTGGAGATCAACTTTGATGCTGACTATGGCCTGTTTCGTGGTGCCGGCCGCAGTTTTCAACCTAATTTTTACTATGGTGCCGGCAATAACCTTTTGTACAGCGTCACTAACAGGAACTATACACCAACGGATATCGATATCCGCACAGCGAAGGTGGATATCGAACATAAATTAGGAAAAGGAAAACTGGGCTATGGCGCAAAGATCTCTGACGTTACTACCAAAAACACGTTTGACTTTTTTACTGACACCGCCTTTAATAAACCGGCCCAGGTTTTAGAAAGGAGCAACAGTTTTAAATACACAGAAAAAATAAAAGCTGTTTATGCAAATTACCAGCAACAGCTAAATGCCAAGTGGAGCCTGCAGACCGGACTGAGACTTGAACAAACAAACAGTGAAGGTGTATTAACAAGGGCTGACGGCGTGTTGCAGCCAGACAATACTGTGAAGAGAAGCTACCTGAACCTTTTTCCTTCTGCTGCCTTAACATGGAACATCAATCAAAAGCATTCGCTTAATTTAACCTATAGCAGGAGGATCGACAGGCCTACCTACCAGGACCTGAATCCTTTTGAAAACAAACTGGATGAACTTACCTACGAAAAGGGCAATGCTTTTTTAAGGCCACAGTACACAGATAATATTGAGATGACCCATACTTTCCTGGGCATGATCAATACCACGGTTGGTTACAGTCATGTCAGCGACTACGCAACACAGGTAACCGATACTACGGGGAACGCCACTTTTGTGCAGCAGCAGAACCTTGCCAAACAGCAGATACTGAGTGCCAGTATCGGTGCACCAACGCCAATCAATAAATGGTGGAGTGGTTATGTCAATATCTGGTACAGCTACCAGATGTTTACCGGAAAGATCGGCGCCAATGACGTGGATGTTAATATACCGATGTTTGGAGCCTACCTGCAACAGTCTTTCACACTGGGTAAAGATTACACTGCTGAACTGAGCGGCTGGTTCAATGGCCCGAGTGTATGGGGCGGTACCTGGAAAACTAAATCGCAGGGTGCGATGGATTTTGGTTTGCAAAAACAATTCATGCAAAAAAGAGCCTCCATCAAACTTGCGGTAACAGATATCTTTCGTACATCGCCGTGGAAAGCCACCAATGATTTCGGCGGATTGTATATCAACGGAGGCGGCAATTGGGAAAGCCGCACGTTCAGGCTGAGTTTTAGCTGGCGCTTTGGCAGCAACCAGATCAGTGGATCAAGGGAAAGAAAAACAGGTTTGGAAAGTGAAGCGAAAAGGATCAAAGGATAAATATTTTCTCAGAGTTTGGTTTTTAAAGAACGGCCCCTTCATTTTTGAAGGGGCCTTGTGTTTCTTATAATCTTGATCATGAAATACCTGTTGCAGGCATCAGTCATATTCATATTCAAAGTAGCCGAGTAATTTTTTTTGTTTGGAATAGCATTTTTCAATTATCCTCAATCCATCATTGTAGGTATAGCGCCAGGTAAGATAATCATCTCCCACGCCTTCTTCTATACTGATCATCTGCGTGATTTGGTTGGCATCGTTGTATTCAAAAATAAAATCAGCCCTTAATCCTCCCTTTACTGCATTGTATTTTACAATATCGGTAAGCCTGTTGTGAGTATCGTAATAATAATAGTAATGCTTGCCATTTTTGCCGGGCTCTATTTCGTCTGTTACATTTCCTTTGTCATCCAATAAAAAATCTACCAAGACAGAATCTTTTTCATTTTTTATTTTAAGCATTTTTACCGGCACACCTTTTTCATTATAGGTGTACTGGTGCACTTCTTTTAATGAAGTGGAAAAATCATCATCGCTTGAATGGGTGTAAGAAGTAATGCTGCTGATATTGCCCCTGTCGTCGTACTCGTAGATATTGGTAGCGGCAGTAACCTCAGAACTGTCTGAAGATTCAACAAGCAGCCCTTTGTCGTTGTACCGGGAAGTAAGCAAAGATTTGGCAGTACCGGATGATCTGGTGAACATCTCCACTGTGCGGAAGTCCCTGCTGATTTTTTTTTCACAATAAAACCCTTCACTCGCTGTGCCATCCGGTTCAAAACTATGCACCAAAATATTCCTGATCTTTTGTTCCCTCAGCACGGCCTTTTCAGCATTGGCCTGCTTTACGCTTACAATATCCTTGTGGTAATACTGGGCGGCCGCCGGTTGAAGCGACAGGGCAGCCAGGAAGCTGCCGGTAAAAAAATGCTTGATCATTTGTTGTTATTTTCTGAACGCAAATTTAAATGAATGTATAATTGTATGTTGTTCCTATACCTGCACAAGTTATACCGTTTAGAGCGCAAAAATGCAGGCACAGCGCTTTCGGGCAGCTTCTTGCGGAAGTTAAAACTGCAAAGCTTTTCATTTTCAAGCTGAATTGAACCTGCAACAAAAATTGTGGCGGCATTTTTTTGATTATTTTTAACCAAATTCCTCTTCGTGAGTCATCTAAAGCAACGGAAAGAAAATAACTGTTTGAATTGTAATGCCCGGGTATTTGGCAAATACTGTCATGTATGCGGACAAGAGAACATCGAACCCAAAGAATCAGCCTGGCATTTGGTGAATCATTTTTTCCAGGACATTACGCATTTTGATGGAAAATTTTTCAGCACATTGGGTTTGCTCATCCGGCGGCCGGGATTTTTATCTGCAGAATACAGTCGTGGCAGGCGTGCCAGCTACCTCAACCCAATCCGCATGTATATTTTTACATCGGCCATATTTTTCCTGGTCTTCTTTACTTTTTATAAAGCCGATCCCGAAAACATGACTGCACGCTCTACCATCAACGGTAAAACACTGGCGCAGGTGGAGGCTATGGATTCAGCAGTATTTGCTGATTTTACAAAACGCATCAACAAGAGCGATGGAAAAGCTGCTGTGCCGATGAGCAGGGCGGAGTTTAAACACTATTACGAAAATGTGATCAATGAATCACTGGACAGTGCAGGCCTGAAAGTGCATTTAACAACGCTCAACTACCATTCAAAGGAGGCTTACGATTCTGCTTTGCGTTCCGGCAAAGAAGGGGGCAGCTGGCTGGAAAAGAAGTTAACCTATAAGCAGATCGAACTGGACGAAAAATTCCGGGGAAATGGCAGGGAGATGCTGAGAGCGATCAGCGAAACCTTTTTGCACAAGCTGCCCCAGTTACTCTTCATCTCACTACCATTGCTGGCATTGCTGTTGAAACTGCTCTACGTGCGGCGCAAAGAATTTTACTATGTTAGTCATGGCATCTTTAGTATTCACTTATACATCTTTATTTTTATTGCCCTGTTGTTTTACCTGGGCCTCGGCAGGCTTTATGAAAGCCTGCATTGGGGCTTTATCGACACGGCAAAGGGACTGGTGGTACTCGGAATTCTTTTTTATGAGTATAAAGCCATGCGTAATTTTTACCATCAAAGAAGATTTAAGACCATCTTTAAATTTATATTGCTCAACCTGTTGTTTTTTATAATCCTGGCAGTATTGTTTGCGGGTTTCCTTTTATTCTCATTATTAAGTATATAATTACATGCTATGTCAAATACGAGCGCTGTTGAATTTGAAAGATTGATCGGTATTATGGATGAACTGAGGGAGAAATGCCCCTGGGATAAAAAACAAACCATTGATACACTCCGGCAATTGACCATTGAAGAAACCTATGAATTGGCCGATGCCATTACAGACCATGACTGGAAGGGCATCAGGGAGGAACTGGGAGATATTTTGCTGCACATTGTTTTTTACGCAAAGATCGGGGCGGAGCAAAACCGTTTTACGCTGCAGGAAGTGATCAACGGTGTTTGTGAAAAATTGATCTTCCGTCATCCGCATATTTATGGCGATGTAAAAGTGGCCAACGAAGAAGATGTAAAACAGAATTGGGAGAAACTGAAGATGAAAGAGGGGAAAATATCTGTACTGAGTGGGGTGCCCCGTTCATTGCCTGCTACGGTTAAAGCCATGCGCTTACAGGAAAAAGCCAAACAGGTCGGTTTTGAATGGGAGAATAAGAACCAGGTGTGGGAGAAAGTGGAAGAGGAGCAAAAAGAACTGCAGGAAGCCATCGCATCGGGCAACCAGCAACATATTGAGGAAGAACTGGGCGACCTGTTTTTTTCCCTGATAAACTTTGCAAGGTTTTTGCAGGTAGATGCTGAAAATGCGCTGGAAAAAACGAATAAAAAATTTATCAGCCGCTTCACTAAAATGGAAACCGCTGCAAAAGAAGATGGTAAAGTATTGCAGGATATGACACTGGAAGAAATGGACGGTATCTGGAATAAAATAAAAAAACAACAGCAGCAATAGCGGCGAACAACACATAAATACCAGCCATTGGAAAATAGTATTTCATTTAAAAAATTACTGCGCAAGAATATTTACCTGTTGCTGGCAGCCGCCTGGTTGATCACCATTTCTTTCGTGATCGATAATTACTGGTCTGCCAATTCTTCCACCGAAGCGGTACAGAAAAAAGTGTCGGCTTATATCCATGCACAGGAAAATGATTTTGATACACTGGTAGCCAATACCTCATTGGTCAATAAGATCGTAGCAAAAGAATATGATGAAAAACTCCTGAAGCAATTGCTGGCGAAGGATTATTTTTTCTTTGTTTATAATAAAGATGAATCCAACCTGTATAAATTGCAATTCTGGAGTACACAGGTAGTGGAGCCGGATGGCCTGACGCTGACGATGGATGCCAAAGGTGGCTTTATGCAAATTGCCAATGGTTACTATGTATGGCGTAAGCAACAGATCGGCACCCTCACTGCTATTGGCCTGATACCGGTAAAATGGAATTATTCTATCACCAATGAGTACCTCGAAAATACATTTGCTACCGGCGACCGGTTGGAAACGAGATTTACACTTGCCGTAGATGAAACCGGCAATCCCGTAAAATCAAAAGACGGCTATTTCCTTTTTTCACTTCAGCAAAAAACCATTTCCGGTATTGAGGAAAACAATATTGTAGCTGCGTTGCTCCGCATCATGGCGGGGATATTGGTGTTGCTCTTTGTACAGGTGCTGGCTACTTATTTTGTGCAGCGTAGTTTTTACAAAGGTATCCTGTTCCTGCTGGCGGCCATTACCATCCTGCGCCTGCTAAGTTATTTTCTTCCCGTGCCCGTTAACCTGCGGCAATACGAATTGTTTGATCCACGCATTTATGCGGCCAATGTTGTATTTCGGTCACTGGGCGACCTGCTCATCAACGCCATCCTTTTTTTATGGGTAGTGCTGTTTATGCGCCACTACATGCAGGAAAAAAATATTGTGATCCGAGTAAAAAGCAACCCTGCAAAATGGGGCATCGTTTTGTTTGGCATCCTCGTTTTGCTTGCGGCTACGTTTATCAATGGCACCGTAATACGTTCCATGGTAGCGGATTCGCAGATTTCTTTTGATGTGGTCAACTTCTTTACACTCAATGTGTACAGCGTAGTAGGCTTTGTGGTGCTGGGCTGCCTTGCGATAGGTTTTTTCCTGCTGTCGCAGATCATTGCATATCTCCTGCAGCCTTTATTTCCCAAAAGCATCATGTCGCTGATTTTAGTGGTAACCATTATGGGCCTTGCTTTTCTTTCCTTTCGAATTAGTTTGCCCGGTGTGATATTTGAATTGTACCTGCTGATATGGCTATTAGTTTATTTGCTGTTACTCAATACAAGAAAGCTTTATTTTTTCGCCGCCAATATCGTTTCCTCCAGGATGATCTTCTGGCTGTTCTTTTTTTCCATTTCTATTTCCATCATCATTATGGTGGAGAACAGTACCAGGGAAATAGAGAATCGAAAGCACTATGCAGAAACACTTTCCAATAAGGCAGATCCTGCAAGTGAAAGGCTGATGAATACGGTGCTGACAGATTTCAGGAGTGAGGCCATTGCGCCGCTGTTTTACCGGTTTTCAAATGAAGCGTCTAACAAAAAAGTAAAAGACAGTTTGCTGAGCGATAATTTTCCCGGTTACCTCAGTAAATATGAAACAAAGATCTTCACGTTTGATGGAGAAGAGAAGCCGCTTTTCAACCAGGATTCTTCCACCTTTACCACGCTCACCACTATTTTAAGGGCGCAGGGAAAACCTACTGCAGTGCCGGATCTTTTTTATTATGATGTCTCGTACGACCGATTCAGTTACATCAGTAAAAAGGACATTTCCGATTCGTCCGGCCGCCTGCTGGGTTATATGTTCATACTGGCAAGTCCGAAAAAATATAAAACAGATGCACTGTACCCCGAACTTTTTTTGAAAGGCTACAATGCTTCCATCGAAAACTCACCCATTTATTCTTTTGCAGTGTATAACAAACTGCAGATGGTGAACAGCCACAATGATTATGCGTTCCCTTCTCATCTTACACAAAAGCAGGTGCCGCTGGCCGATTACGAACGGCATGCAAAAGACGGGTTTGATGAACTATGGTATAAAGCTGGTCCTGATAAAGTAGTGATCATTGCCAAAAAAGAGAATTTCATAATTGAATCCATCACGCTGTTCTCTTACCTGTTCTGCGCATTTTTATTTGTTACAGGTATTTTCTGGCTGCTCAATTCGTTTGTGCGTTCCCGTTTGCGCTGGCGTGCCATTAAGCAATACTGGCAGATGAGCATCCGTAACCAGGTACATGCTACCATTATTTTTATGAGCCTGCTTTCTTTTATCGTAGTAGGTGTGGCCACCATCCTGTTCTTTATCGACCGGTATTATAACAACAACCGGGAAAGCCTGAGCCGCACCATACAGGTAATGCAGAATGAAGTGCGGATCTCCCTGAGCGATCTTACCGTTTTTGATGATGCGGTAAAGCTGTATGATCTTGCTTACAGGGAAGAACTGGAAAAAACGATCTCCAAGATTTCTGAAGTACATGCAGTAGACATCAATATGTACGACCTGGATGGCAATCTTAAAGTATCTTCTTTGCCATTGCCCTACAGCAAAGGTATAGTGAGCAACCTGATGGATCCTGAAGCTTACTATCATTTGAATACATTAAAAGAGATCCAGTTTTTTAAAGATGAAAAAATAGGTACACTGAAATACCTGAGTAACTATGTACCGGTGCTGGATGAAAGCGGTCACCAGTATGCCTATCTCAACATCCCGTATTTTACTTCGCAAACAAAGTTGCGCCAGGAGATTTCCAATTTTCTTGTTGCCATCATTAACCTGAATGCCTTTATATTTCTGATCGCCGGTATCGTAGCATTGTTTATCACCAACCGGATCACCCGCTCCTTTACGTTTATCAGCAACAGGATGAAACAGGTGAACCTGGGTAAGATCAACGAGGCCATCCGCTGGAAAAGAAAAGATGAGATCGGGGAACTGGTGGAAGAGTATAATAAAATGGTGGCCAAACTGGATGACAGTGCCATCGCCCTGGCAAAAAGCGAAAGGGAAGGGGCCTGGCGTGAAATGGCCCGGCAGGTAGCGCATGAAATTAAAAATCCATTAACGCCGATGAAGCTCAGTTTGCAATACCTGCAAAAAGCCATCGATAACAATGCAGGAAATGTAATGGAGCTTAGTAAAAGCGTTGCCCGTACGCTGGTAGAACAGATCGATCACTTAAGCCAGATCGCAGGTGAATTTTCGCAATTCGCCAATATCGGCAATCCACGCAATGAAACCTTCGACCTGAATGAATCGCTGGATATGGTTACCCATCTACACGGCGCCGAAGAGAAACTCATCATTAACTGGGAACCTGCAAATGGCGCCGTATTGATACATGCCGATAAAACACACATCAACCGACTTTTCACCAACCTTATTCAAAACGCCATGCAGGCAGTACCGGAAGAAAGGGTGCCAAAAATCGACATCTCCGAAACAGTGGACAGCGAAAAGGTATTGATCGTGATCAAAGACAATGGCAATGGTATCCCGGAAGCCATGCAGTCAAAAATATTCACGCCGAATTTTACTACCAAAACATCCGGTACCGGGCTCGGACTGGCAATGTGCAAAGGCATTGTAGAGCAAAGCCATGGGAAAATATGGTTTGAAACAAAAGAAGGAAAGGGCACCAATTTTTATATAGAGCTGCCAGTCGTACATCCCGACTGATGCCCTTATACATTTACGATCAGTATCGGGATATCCAGCCCATGCCTTACTGTATTCACTGTTTCACCGTAAATGATATCTTTAAGCCCGGTATGCCGGTGAGCACCAACAATGAGCATATCGGCTTCCAGTTTTTTTACCAGTCTTACGATTTCTGCGGAGCGGTGATTGAAGCCAAGATGTCCTTCTGCTGTTAAATTGCGTTGTGCCAGTTGCTTTACATAACTCGTTAATCTTTCCAGGTCGATCTTCGTTTCGTAGTCATTGCTGTCTCTTCCTAACAGGCTCGCAGAAGCGCTTTCCACCACATGTATCAAAAAATAGGCGCTGTCTTTATTTCCCTGGCCGATGGCATAGGCGATCAGTTTTTCATCATTCTCGGAAAAATCGAGCGCAATGGCAATGCGGTTATACTGTGGTGGGGCGATCTCTTTTATCATGGCAATTTCAGGATGTATCTTGATGCTGGCGGCTTCCCGGTTCTTAACGATAATAGGGTGAATGATGATATATACCAGTAGCGACAAAAACAGCACGGCAAAAACGATCACTGCAATTTTGGGCAGCAAAGCATCGCTGTTAAAAAGTTCAGCTGCTTCATTCAGCAACATTTTTAAATTGAGTACGATCAGTACTGCGGCAATGGTCCAGGCGGTGATTTTAGTGAGATTGTTGATGGCGAAATTTCCCATTTTCTTTTTATCGCTCACAAAATGTATCAGCGGAATGATGGCGAAGCCCAACTGAAGGCTGAGGATCACCTGGCTTAGTACCAGCAGTGTATCTACTTTATCATCTCCATAAACCAGGATCACGATCAATGCAGGTACAATAGCGAGTAACCTGGTGAGCAGGCGCCTTGCCCAGGGATTGATGCGAAGTTGTAAATAACCTTCCATTACAATTTGCCCGGCGAGTGTGCCGGTGATGGTGCTGCTTTGTCCTGCTGCGATCAAAGCGATGGCAAATAATTTTGGTGCGATACTGCTGCCGAGCAGGGGTGCCAGTAATTGATGCGCCTCTTTTATTTCCGCTACATGAGAATTGCCGCTGGTAAAAAAAACTTTGGCCGCCAATATCAGGATGGCGGCGTTTACCAGGAAAGCAATGTTTAGTGCAATGGTACTGTCAATGCGGTTAAACCTGATCGCCTGCTTGATGCCTTCATCTGTGGGCTGTATCTTCCTGGTTTGCACCAGGGCAGAGTGCAGGTATAGATTGTGCGGCATTACAGTAGCGCCAATGATACCGATCGCAATGTACAGCGCCTGGTCGTTCTCAATATGCGGAACAAGTCCTTTTACGATTTCTCCCACGGGTGGCTTCGCCAGTATTATCTCGATCAAAAACGAAAAGCCTACAACGGCCACCAGGCCAATGATAAAAGCTTCCATGGTTCTCATGCCAAGCTTTTGCAGGTACAATAGTAAAAAAGTATCCAGCACCGTAATGCTTACGCCCCATATCAACGGCAATCCTGTAAGCAGGTGAATGCCGATAGCCATACCCAACACCTCTGCAAGGTCGCAGGCTGCAATGGCAATTTCGGCAAGACCGTATAAGGCATAGTTGATCTTCCTGGGGTATGCTTCCCTGTTAGCCTGCGCCAGGTCCCTGCCCCGAACAATGCCCAGCCTTGCAGAAAGCCCCTGCAGCAGCAGTGCCATCAGGTTACTCATCAGCAACACCCAGATAAGGCTGTACCCAAACTTGCTGCCACCCTGCAGGTCGGTGGCCCAGTTGCCCGGATCCATATAGCCCACGCTGATCAGGTAAGCCGGCCCCAGGAAGGTGAGTATCTTTCGCCATCCTTTACGCTGGCTGAGGGTGGTATCGATGCTCTGGTGAACCTCACTCAGTGAATTTTCGCTTTGTGTATGCTGGATCATATTTTGTAAATGGTTCCGGGTTGGGTACTAAGCCATGTACCGACACGGCTTTTGATTTATCTAAGTTACATTTTAAAAGGTATCGGTAAAAAAATATTTACAATTAACTAATTGACAATTTAGGCCAGGCTAATTTGAAGTTATTTTTTCTTCCTGTTCAAATTCTTACCTTGGCGTAAATTAATGGCAATGCGAACACAAACGGGCTCAGGATCTCCCTGGGAAGACATTGTTGGCTACTCAAGGGCTGTAAGGGTAGGCAATATTATTGAAGTGGCTGGTACAACAGCAACAGATGGAGATTTGCCGGTAGGTAAAGGAGATGTGTACCTGCAAACAAAATTTATCTTTACCAAAATAGAAAAAGCGCTGGAACAACTTGGTGCTTCTTTAAAAGATGTTGTTCGCACAAGGATGTATGTAACCAATATCGCCGACTGGGAAAAAGTGGGAAAAGCACATGCTGAATTTTTTGCAGCAATAAAGCCGGTAGCGACAATGGTGGAAGTGAGCCGGCTCATAAACGATGACCTGTTGGTGGAAATTGAAGTAACGGCCGTGCTGGAGCAATAAACCGTATCCGCAACTCAGCAGAGACTATTTAAAACACCGATCAACATCCCGCTGCCGTGCCAGTCTCATCACTCCGGTACGAATAATTTTACAATCGTTTGCACTGATTTTAATCAGCCATTTATAGTGTATTTTCTACACAATATTTTTGTTTAATCCCCGTTTTCATTAAAAAATCAAGTTATCTTGCGTCCTCATCAATTTTAAGTGCTATATGAGTTTTAACAATTTTAAGGTTCCATATGCTGTGAATGAAAATTACAGTAAAAGAGTTGCTTACTTCTCGATGGAATTTGCGGTTCATCAACCTTTGAAAATCTACAGCGGTGGTTTGGGTTTTTTGTCTGGTTCACACATGCGTAGTGCTTACGAACTCAAACAAAATATGGTTGGCATTGGCATTTTGTGGAAATATGGTTATTACGACCAGGCCCGCAATGCAGACCAGACATTGCAGGTGCAGTGGAATGAAAAAATTTACAACTTCTTAGAAGATACAGGCATTAAATTCCAGGTAACCATTCATGATAATCCTATCTGGGTAAAAGCATGGTATTTAAATCCTGAAACATTCAAAAGCGCACCGATGTTCTTGCTGAGCACGGACCTGCCGGAGAATGATTATGTATCGCAGACCATTACACATCGTTTGTATGATGGCAATGTGGCTACAAAAATTGCACAATTTATTTTATTGGGTGTTGGTGGTGCCAAGCTGATGGATGAAATTAATTTCAATCCTGAGTTGTACCATCTGAACGAAGCACATGGTATCAGTGCTGCGTTTTACCTGTACCGCAAATTCAACAACCTTGCTGATGTAAAGAAAAGATTGGTGTTCACTACGCACACTCCTGAAGAAGCAGGTAACGAAAAGCATGATATTTTCCTTTGCCAGAAAATGAGTTATTTCTGCGGTATGCACATTGATGATGTACGCAAGATAACCGGCATGACGGATGACCAGTTCAATCACTCACTGGCAGCATTGCGTTTTGCAAAACTGGCCAATGGTGTATCACAACTGCATGGTGAAGTGAGCCGTAAAATGTGGGGCAAGTATTCCGGCATCTGTGAGATCAAAGCCATTACCAACGCACAAAACTGGACTTACTGGGCCGACAAACAATTGTACAAAGCCAAGGCTGAAAACAACGATGTTTGGTTCGATGACAGGAAATGGTTCTTAAAGAAAAGAGCGCTTGACCTTGTAGCAGATCAAACAGGAAAATTACTTGATCCCAATGTGCTTACCATCGTTTGGGCACGCCGCTTTGCCGGTTATAAAAGAGCAGAACTGATCACCAGGGATCACAAACGTTTTGAAGCCCTGCTGGCCAATACAAAATACCCGGTACAGATCATCTGGGCGGGCAAGCCTTATCCACTGGATTACCCTGCCATCAACGATTTCAATCATTTGGTACACCTGAGTAAACAGTATAAGAATGTGGCAGTATGTGTTGGGTACGAACTTTCGCTAAGCAAGCGCCTGAAACAGGCTGCAGATATATGGCTCAATAATCCACGTGTGCCAAGAGAAGCCAGTGGTACCAGTGGTATGACTGCAGCGATGAATGGTGCCGTTAACTTTAGTACCAATGATGGCTGGATCTGCGAATTCATCAACAACGGTAACAATGGTTTTGTAGTGCCACCGATCGACTACGAAAATGTACATGTACAGGAGCAGGACGAATATGATCTGAATCAATTGTATGAAATACTGGAGAACCAGATCCTTCCTTTGTACTATGATGACAAGGAGACCTGGAGGCATATTATGAAAAATGGTATGAGCGATGTGCAGGTGCAGTTCGACAGTAACAGGATGGCAGATGAGTACTACCAGATATTGTACAAATAATTGACCAATGATATTATTGAAAAGGCTTTCGAAAGAAGGCCTTTTTTTATTATAGCGGTAAGCAAGGCTAGTGATGTTTCAGCGTATTTATTACGTGATCTTTTCGTCTCTTTGATACCGTGAGCAGCTTTCCGTCACTCATTAAAAGCGCACCATCATTGTCTGCTTTTGAAACGTATTTCGCATTTACCAAATGAGATTTGTGTATTCGTATAAAGCCATGCTCTGCCAGCAGGTCTTCATATTCTCCAAGTGTTTTTGAAATCAGCAATGGCTTGTTGTTTACAAACACAAACCGGGTATAGTTGTTTTCACCTTCGCAATACAATATTTCGTCCGGAGCATAAAAGAAAATGCTGCCGCCGGTCGAGAGCGCCAGCTTAAAATTTTTGGAATCCTTTTGCTGCAGGTTGGTAAGTAAATTAGATACCAGTAATTGCTGGTTCTCCCCCTGCTTTTTTATGATGTGCCGGTTTACCGCATTCTGCAGTTCCAGTACATCAATGGGCTTAAGTAAATAATCCAGTGCGCTGAAACGAATGGCTTTGATCGCATAGTGGTCGTAGGCCGTAGTAAAGATCACATCGAAAGAGTTACCGGCAGCCATATTTAAAAAATCAAACCCGTTGATCATCGGCATTTCAATGTCGAGCATTACAAGGGTAGGGGTGAAGGTTTTTATCAGCTCCAACGCTTCCGTGGCGCCGCTACAGTAACGAACTTCTTTTGTAACGGCAATGTGCTTTTCCAGCAAAATTTTCAGGATGTTTCCTGCGGCAGCTTCGTCATCGATGATTAAAATTTTTACCATAGTAGATTTTATGCTTGTTTGTATTGCGATACTCAGGTGTTTTCGAGATTTGCAGGGAATGATATCACCACTTTGGTTCCTGCATCATTACCTTCTTTATTTTTTTTATCAATTGTTTCCAGGTGGATGTCCACATTCAACTGCTGGCTTAAAACATTCAGCCGCTGCTGCACGATGATGCTTCCCTTCGATTCAAATTGCCGGTTGCCCAATTTTTGTTCTTTTATCCAGGCGGCTTTTTTACGGCCGATGCCGTTGTCTTCAATAGTAATTAAAAAAATCCGGTTGATCTCTTCATAAATAATTAATAGTTTTTTATCGCCTTCCTTGTTGCGTAATCCATGCCAGATCGCATTCTCCACCAATGGCTGTGTTATAAGGGATGGGATCATTATCTCGCTGGTATCTGTGATCCCTTTCAGTTTGATCTCGTACACAAATGAATCACTGAACCGCAACGATTCCAGCGAAAGATACAGTTGTATCATTTCTATTTCATCGCTGAGTGGTATCAGTTCTTTTTGAGAATTGTTCAATACCATTCGCTGCAACTTTGAAAATTTTGACAGGTATTCATAGGCAGCATCTACTTTGTTGGTAAGAATACATTCCTGTATTGCATTCAGGCTGTTAAAAATAAAATGCGGGTTCATCTGGCTGCGCAGTGCCTCCAGTTTAGCTTTTGACAATTGCTCATTCATGCTGTACATGGCGATCTGCGTTTCCTGCAGCGATTGTTCAGCCTCTATGGATCTTATTTTATTGGCCATCAGCGTTGCAATGGTACTGAGGATGTGCAGGTGTTGCTGTGTGTAAAAGTTTTTATGCGGATGTTCACTGTCCAGTACACCAATCAATTCGTCATTATAAATGACCGGGACTGTAATTTCACTCAGTCGTGTAAAATCATCGGCCCGGTAGCGGCTGTCTGTGGATGTGTCGTTTATTAATATTGGTTCTTTTGTTTGCATCACATGCCCTACAATACCCTGCCCCGGCAACACATCAAAAGGCTGTTCCATTATATCCTGTATGCTGCCTTTGGGTCCATGCCCGGCTCTTTGGAGCATTTTGGTTTTATCATCATTCCATAAATAGATCATGCAATCCACAAAGCCCAGTCGTCCAATTAAATTTTTGGCCACATCCCACAACACATCGTCGATGGTGTTTTTGTCAATAAGGGAGGAAGAGAAATAATTGATGATCTGCTCCAGCTCCAGCTTACTCTTATAGTGAGCAGCATTGAGTGCCTGCACTTTTAATTTTTCTGCTTCAATGAATTTGATATTGTTTTCCCTCCATCTTATCAAAACCAGGAAAGCTGCCACAACGGATAAAAATGTGAGTAAGATGAACCACCATGTTTTCCAAAAGGGCGGGAGTATTTCTATCTTAAGTTCTGTAATGGCTTTGCATTCTATACCATCCCTGTTCGTACACTTTAGTTCCAATACATATTTCCCGTTTGTAAGCTGGTTGTAAACTGCCGCCTGGTTTCGGTCGGCTACGATCCAGTTTTTATCAATCCCTTTTAACCGGTAAAAATATTTTATACCGGCGGGATCCCAGTAATTAAGCGAAGCAAATTCTATACGGATGGAATTTTCTTTGTAAGAAAGTTGCAGGGGCATTTTTTTTAATACCAGCGAATCGGAAGCTACTTCGTTTTCAAAAACATGAATGCCGGTGATGGTTACATTGGCAGGTGCTGCTGAAGCAGTAAAGGAAGCCGGGTTAAATGAAAAAAAACTTTCGGCCCCGCCCATCAGAATATGACCATTTTTGAGCCGGTAAAATTTACTGCAAAATATATTGTCAGATAGCCCATCATTGATGCCGTAGCTGGTAATGGAAAGATCATGCATATTAATTTTACAAAAGCCATCGTTGAAGCAGGCCACCCACACATTGCCAAGTCCATCACTGATGATCGCCTCTACCAGGTTATTGGGCAATCCTTCCTTGGTTGTAATTGCAGTGAAGGTTTTATTTTTTTCATCAAAAACATTTACACCCATCAGCGTTGCCAGTACCAAAGTGTCTTTACTGTAGCGAAGGATATCTGTAACACAATTGCTGCTGATGGCGTTTTTGTTCTTTGGATCTTTTACAAAAGCAGCGGTAAATTTTTCTGTCTTCCTGTCAAAAACCTGCAGCCCGTTTTGCAAAGTGCCTGTCCATATTTTATCCTTTTCAGGTAACAAACACTGTACTCTTTTTGTGCCTGTTGAGCCCGCAGGCAGAAAGTCAGTATAAAAAGTATATTGATGTGTTACCGCATTTCTTTTAGCAAGCCCCTGGTTCCAAAGTCCCATCCATATGGTGCCATCATTGTCTTTTTTTATGCTTATGATCGCTGTGTGTAAAGCCGTGTCTTTCTCGCAGGCAACGGTTTCTGACTGCAGGTTCAGTTTTAAAATATTGTTGAGCTGGTTGGGAGCCCACACAATGCCATTTTCATCTCTAAACAAATTCCAGATTTGATTGCTTCCGTTTAATTTATTGTCTTTTTCACTGTACAGGTATTGTTTTATGAAATGAAAATTGCTGTCAGTTTTTACAATGCCGCCATTTATTGAATAATAACTGATCAGGATGTTTCCGCCTGGTAGTTCCAGGAAGTCGCTCGCAATCTCATTTGGGAAAAGATCTTTTGTTTGCTCATTTCTTTTATGCACCTCAAAAAACTGCCGGTTGGGATTGTACATGTTGATACCTGCATCTGAGCCAATGAGGATATTTTTTTCTTTATCCTGGAGTATGCACAGGTAAGATCCGCTTTTTGATGCATGATAGCTGGTTGGAGATGTATTGTCTGGCTCAATGATGTGAATGCTGTCTTTGGCCGGATCATAAATGGCTATCCCCCTGTCGGGCAATGCGATCACGATTTTGCCATCGTCCAGGCACCTGATGCTTCCGATGGTTTCTTTTTGTTCCTCCGGCACAAGCTTGCCCGGTACAGCTTTTTCGACAGTAATGCTGTTTGTTTTTTTGGTAAGAACATTGTACCTGTACAAAATTTTTGGCCCGGTAAACCAATAGTCATCCTTGCACAGGAGGCTGTATCCTCCCCTGTTTTTTAAATCAAATAATGGATCGTGATCAGGATTGAATGCCTTGCTGTATAATTTTTTTTTCTGCTGATCATAATATTTTATGCCATTGTAGGTGTTTAGCCAGATATTGTTAGCTCCGTCAAATACCAGGTTACCGGTACTTTCATTTTTATCCAGTCCTATAATTTCATTCATTTTTTCAAACTCATAGCTGGCTTCATTCAGTTTGAAAATACCTTCGTGCCCGGCAATCCAGATCGCTCCTTTTTTGTCTTCTGCAAAAGACCAAAGCCCGTTAATTCTATTTGCAGCAGAAGTGTGCAGGTTGTAATTATAAAATTTGCCAGTGGCCCTGTTTAAAGTATAGGCAGTTCCATCATCGTTGCCAACCCACAACCTTTTTTTACTGTCTTCAAAAACAGCAGTCACCCAATCGCTTTGCAATGCAGCGGTATCTCTTATATCAGCGAAATAGTTTTTAAACCTTGTGCCATCATAACGTTGCATGCCAGTTTGTGTACAGGTCCATAAAAAACCTTCATGATCCTGGCACATGCTGATAACGTTATTGTTTATGAGGCCATCACGGGTTGTAATATGCCGGAATATGTACTCACTGTTTTGGGCATAGCAATACCCTAACCCTGTAAAGAGAAAGAACAGCAGGCAGGTATACTTTTTACAGTTGATAAAAATGTTTGAGTGTTAAAAGTAGCCAATTAAATCTGCTGTGAATTCTCACTCCCTCAATAAGACTTCCCGTTGCCTAATTCATTTTTCATTATTTGCCATTGAATAACCCGGCAGTACTTACGCTAACCCGTATCCTGCATTGCCTAACCACTCCATACCTCCACGGGAACAGCATCCTACATTTATAAAAAATTAAAAACAATGGTTGAGATGCAGGATGCAATTGCTGCTAAAACAAAAGAACTGGAAACAGAGTTGAAGGCAACCGGCTTATGGCAAAATGCTATGCCTGCCTGGGTACATTGGTACCGGGAGGGAAATGACCAGGCCCAACCTGATTTTGCACAATGGCTGCAGTTTGTTTTTATTCCCAATCACCTGCACGAAAGCAAAATGGTACCTGCCGGCGAAAAACAACTGATCGTGCCGCATGCAATCAAATATTTTGGAGAGGATGTAAGAAAAGGGAAGCTGCTGCAGCTATTGATCGAGATAGATGCTTTACTATAAAATAAAAATACCAGGGACGCATGAAAAAAATGATGATTACTATTGTACTGTTTGTAAACGCCAGTACAAACCTGTTGGCACAAAATGTAGGCATTGGTACTACCAACCCGGATGCATCTGCCATCCTGGAGTTAAAAACTACTAACAAGGGTTTTTTGCCACCGCAGATGACGGCTGCACAAAAAGCAGCGATCCCATCACCTAAAAAAGGATTGATGATCTATCAAACTGATGCCGTGCAGGGCCTGTATATTTTTGATGGAATCGCATGGTCAGCCGTAAACCTATCCGGCAACTTTGTTGATCTAACTACGGCTCAAACGATCAATGGCGCAAAAACATTCAATTCAGATCTGTATGCCAATACGGTAAGAGTTGGACTGGGGGCTGGTTCAATTGTTTCTAATACTGCTGTTGGATTTACAGCCCTGGGAGCTAATACCACGGGAACGGTCAATACAGCACTTGGCTATAAAGCGCTCAATGCAAACACCACCGGCTTCAGCAATGCAGCATTTGGTTACCGTTCGCTATTGTTCAATGTGAGCGGCAACAATAACACGGCATTGGGTAACCAGTCACTGGAGGCCAATACAAATGGGTTTTACAATACATCCACGGGTTTTCAATCGATGATCTATAATAATTCGGGAAGCGGTAATACCGCCAATGGGCATTTTGCCCTGCTGAATAATGTCAGCGGATCAAGCAATACCGCCATTGGCAGTGGATCATTGTTTAAAAATACCAATCGTTCAAACCTTGTCGCAGTGGGCGATTCAGCTTTATTTAACAATGGTACCGGGTCGTCATCCCTGTTTGACGGAGGCTTTAATACAGCGCTTGGTTCAAAAGCGCTTTTTTCCAATACATCAGGATATTGGAATACAGCATCAGGCTATCAATCCATGTTTTTAAATAATACGGGTATCCAAAATACCGCTTACGGGTATGTATCGCTTTATTCAAACACAACAGGCAAAAGCAACACAGCAACCGGGGCAGAATCCTTATATAGCAATACAACCGGTAATTATAATACTGCAACCGGTTTAAGAACACTATATAACAATACTACCGGCAACAATAATACCGCCAATGGGTATCTATCCCTGTATGATAACCTTACCGGAAACAATAATGTTGCCATAGGCAGTAGTGCGCTTGAAAATGATAAAGCCGGCAGCGATAATGTTGCCGTTGGCAGCCTGGCGCTTTTTTTTAATACAGCAGGAAATGACAACACTGCAACAGGTTTCCGGGCGCTTGAAAATAATACCACCGGTTACAGTAATACTGCTATCGGAGTGTACGCACTTAGAGGCAATACTGTGGGGCATAACCTTGTTGCTGTGGGAGACTCCGCATTGATCAACCAGGGAACACGTGCCGATGGGGTTTATATGAACACTGCCATTGGGTCAAAAACATTAATGGAAAATACTACCGGCTTTGCAAATACTGCACTCGGTTTTGAATCTCTGAAAGGCGGTAATCATTATCAAAATACTGCCGTAGGTACAAAGGCCTTAACCAATAACGATGAAAGCGATAATACTGCCATAGGTGCATACAGTCTTTTTGCAAATACTTCAGGCAGGCAAAATACAGGGTTGGGAAGTGGCTCATTGAGTTACAATATAGATGGATTTAACAACAGCGCTGTGGGCTACAATGCTTTGTGGGCAAATACTTCAGGTACCGGCAATACATCTGTTGGCGCTTTTGCTTTGTCACTTAATTCTACCGGTGGAGAAAATAGTGCGCTGGGTGTTGGTGCATTGGAGAACAACAGGCAGGGGAGCCGAAACACAGCCATAGGAAACACCGCCTTGCTGGTAAATGAAACCGGAAGTTACAACACCGCAGTTGGCTACCAGGCAATTTATAACGCTACCGGAAGCTGGAGTACAGCGGTAGGATACAATGCTTTATTAAATGCAACAACCGGGCAGGCGAATGTGGGCATCGGTTACCAGGCACTTCAATACAATCTTACAGGCGATAATAATACTGTTGTAGGAACTGATGCAGGACCGGTAAGTGGCAGCAGCTTTTTATCTAACTCAGCTGCCATCGGAAGAACGGCCGTTTATACCGCTTCTAACCAGGTAACGATCGGGAATACACTGGTGAATTATGTCGGCGGTTATTCTATTTGGCATAACCTCAGCGATATCCGGTTTAAGAAAAATATCCAGCCTGAAACACATGGCCTTGATTTCATTTTAAAACTGGAGCCCATCACCTACAACCTGGATGTAAAAAAACTCAACCAGTTTATTTATGGCAAGGCAGCCGACAGCCTGTTTAGCAAAGAGCAGGCTTCCATTGCAGAAAAAGAGAACATTGTCTGCAGCGGCTTTAGTGCACAGCAGGTGGAAGCAATTGCAAAAAGCATTGGCTACAATTTCGACGGTGTACACAAGCCGCAAAATGAGAAGGACCATTATTCACTGGCTTATGCTGAGTTTGTAGTGCCGCTGGTAAAAGCCATACAGGAACAACAGGCCATCATTGAAAAAATGCAGCAACAAATAAATGCGCTTACAAAAAAATAACATCAACAAAATCAAAAAAAAACAAAACCAACAACAACATGCAACAGAAGAAAATAATTACGGTGATACTGTTTATTTCTGCATTGAGCTTTTTTACAGCGTGTAAAAAAAATGTAACTGAAAGAATGGTTGATAAAAATAGTGTTGAATTATCAGCCGGGAATATGCAGGGAAGACTCTTAACCGGCGCCGATTTTCAAAAGCTGGCAGATACACTTGCCTTTCGGCTCAGGGGAAAATGTACAGGATACAATTTCATCGTGTCTTACCTGGGGCAATATAAAACCACCCGTGCCGGAGGGCAATGCCGCACCATGCAAAACACACCTGCAAGGGCTATGACGATGTATGAGAAATACAGTATCGCAAGCGTAAGTAAAACCATTACGGCCGTAGCCCTTTTTAAAAAAATGGAAGGGCTAACAGCTGGTATAGCCACCCTGGATGCGCCCGTTTGGAAATACCTTCCTTCTCATTGGGTGTTTGGCCCCAATTTTAAAACGATCACATTCCGCCAACTGCTTAACCATACAAGCGGAATACGCTACGATGTTGGCACAATCGGTAATGGCAGCGACTATCAAACATTAAAAAAATTAGCAGCAGCAGGTGTGTACCTGTCGCTCAAAACTTACAAGTACAATAACCGTAACTATGACCTGATGCGATTGATCATACCTAAAATGGGCAATTATAATATCGTCCAGATCCCAGCCAATACATATCCCTCCATTATGGCGAGCTTAGAAAGTATACAGGCCAGCCAGTTGGCAAATGCGTACAAGGATTGTTGCAGGCAAACAATTTTTAATAAGCTGGGTACCACGGCAACTCAAACCATCGATTGTGTAAATACCGATCTAAACCCTGGTATCTGTTACACACTGGGTTCTACGCTGCCGGGTTATTTTACCGGCTTTGACAGAACCCTGGAATCCGGTTCGCAGGGCTGGGTTTTAAACACCGCACAGGTAAATGATTTTTTTACAACATTGCAATACACTAACACATTGCTGTCTTTCAGCGTGAGCGCTTTAATGAAGAGTAACGACCTTGGCTACGATTTCCATGGTTTCACCACCGATGGTATCAGTTGGTACTGGAAGAACGGTGTGTACAATTACAATAGCCCAACTTTGTCGGCAGCCTACCGGTCTCTCATTATTGGCTTTGGCGATGATATTCAAATAACCATTATGGCCAACTCCGCTATCAATTTACAGGACATTGCTATTGCAGCACACCAGGATTGGCATCCGTAATAATGGGACAGTAATTAGTTTGAAAAAAGCAAAAAAATGAATAAAACTGACCAGTTTATTGTTGCCATTGTACTGTTGCTTATTTTAATTCATCTTGCTGTTGGCATTGCCGGTTATGTTACAGGCAGGCTGCTGTTTTGGGTTACATTGTTGAATTTATTCAGTGCTTCAGCGATACTTATTTACTGGATACAGAAACAGCTTACAATAACTCAGCATATTGTTGAAGGGAGAGAAATGCTTGTTATAGGTTTGGAATTGACGTTGGTTTTTTGTGCCATTTATCTGTTCTTTTCCGGTAGAACAGTACTTTTTGCCAGGTTATTGCAGTACCTTTTTTTCGGAGCTCACCTGCTCTTCCTAATACTGGGATTGTTTTTTATGCTAAGTTTTAAGATGAACAGGCTCTTTTAACAATTGTTGTCATCGGCATTGGATAAAAGCCATTTGCCGGTCATCATAAATTCAATTTAAATACATGTAACCTCTTCAAAGGATCTTTTTTATAAACGGGGCCGGGATTTTATCCGGCCTCTTTTATTGTTGGCCAAACCTTTTATGCAGTAAATACGTTGATATTGTTATGTTCAAAATATACCTGTTGCCGTTGCTGCTGCTGTTGGCGTCTACTGCCTGCGAAAAGCCCCAACCGCATTATTCGTTTCCGCCGGTTTATCCGCCTGTTACAGTTGTTGACACCAGTTCCACCAATGATACTTCTTTTCAAAGAACTTACCTCGCATTGGGTGATTCGTACACCATCGGGCAGTCGGTGCAGGAAAATCAACGTTTTCCTGTGCAGACGGTTGCAAGGCTCAGGAACGTGCAGGTGAATTTTAAACAGCCTGAGATCATTGCCCAAACGGGCTGGACGACGGGCAATCTTTTATCCAGGCTGGATAATACACCGCCATTGAGATCTGCATACGATATTGTGACCTTGCTGATTGGTGTGAACAATCAATACCAGGGCCGCACCCAGGAAGAATATCGCCAGCAGTTTACCACTTTGCTGGAGCATGCTGTTCAGTATGCAGGCAACAACCGGCAGCATGTTTTTGTATTGTCTATTCCTGATTATGGTGTTACTCCGTTTGCCTCAGGAAGCAATACGGAATTAATCGCAAAGCAGATCGATTCCTTCAACACGATCAACAAAACCATTGCGCTGCAATACCAGGTAAACTATATTGATATCACCGGTGATACAAGGAGGGCTGCTACTGATCCTTCTTTGATCGCCAGCGATGGCTTACATCCTTCCGGAACCGAATATGGAGTATGGGCTAGTAAACTGGCAGCCATGATACGGATCCTTTTTCCATGATCCTCCCGGGTTACTGGTCACAGTTACCGTCCATCCCTAAACGCTTTTGCCGTTATTAGCCGTTGTACAATCTTTACATCCTCAATAACACTAATAACAATGGAACCGGGCAATAAAGAGATTTTCTTTCTTTGCGATTTTATCCTCTGCAACTTCAATACTTCACCTCCTTTACTGTAACATTTCTTTTATTCATAAAACAGGTGCTAAGCCGGTAAAGCGTTAATACTGTACTACCGTGTTCCGTTCCTGCTGCGAAAGCTATTTTGCTGTTTGGGAACTGCATGTATTTTATAACATCAGCGCTGGTTTAATTTGTTCATTTTTGGTGCACATCTTTTAACGGCGCATACCCTGTTAATTTTTACTTTTCATTTTTAAACCTAACTAACATGGAATCAGCATTGTTGATCAAATGGGGATTGATCATTGGTATTCCCCTCTTCATTCTTATTTTCTACAGATTTATTCTTCGTGTATTCTTTGGCGTTGTGATCGTGCCTGAAGACAGGATCGGACTCGTAACCAAAAAGTTTGTGTTGTTTGGTAAACAGGAACTGCCCGAAGGCCGGATCATTGCTACGCAGGGAGAAGCCGGCTTCCAGGCACAAACATTACCGCCGGGTGTTTATTTTGGTAAATGGATCTGGCAGTATGACATTACTTTCCAGGCATTCACCATTATTCCTACCGGGCAGCTCGGGCTGGTGCTGGCAAAAGATGGCGCCGAACTGGAAACCGGCTCTGTACTGGGCCGCAAAGTAGATTGCGATAGTTTCCAGGATGCAGAAGCCTTTTTACGGAATGGCGGCCGTAAGGGACGCCAAACGTCTATCATCACACCCGGCTCGTATCGTATCAACACATTTTTGTTCAGTGTTGAATTTACAGAAATGACTTCCATCCCGGATAACGCCGTGGGCATTGTAACTACCCAGGAAGGTAAGCCGCTGGATGAAGGGCAGATAGCAGGAAAGATCGTGGAAGGGCATAACAAGTTCCAGGATGTAGACTCTTTTATGACGAGCGGAGGATATAAAGGGCTGCAGGAGCAGGTGATCCTTGCCGGTACGTACTTTCTCAATCCCTGGTTTGCAAAAGTGGAAATGGTGAAAATGACGGAGATCGCCATTGGCCATGTTGGTGTGGTGATCAGCTACGTGGGTGGTGAAGGCGTGGATTTAAGCGGCGCAGAATTCAAGCATGGCAATATTGTTTCCAAAGGACAAAAAGGCGTGTGGGCAGAACCGTTAGGCCCGGGTAAATATCCCATCAATCCCTATATCATGAAAGTAGAACTGGTGCCTACGACCAACCTGGTGCTTAACTGGGCAAGTGCAAGAAGTGAGAGCCACCAGCTGGATAAAAATTTATCTACCATTACGGTCCGTAGTAAAGATGGTTTCCCTTTTAACCTGGATGTGTCGCAGATCATTCACATCCCAACAACCGAAGCGCCGAAAGTGATCGCCCGCTTTGGTAACATGAACAACCTGGTGAGCCAGGTGCTGGAACCTACCATTGGCAACTACTTCCGCAACAGCGCCCAGGACAGTGATGTGATCGCCTTTCTTGGTACCCGTAAAGAGCGACAAAGTTCCGCAAGGGAACATATTGGCCATGTGCTGGACCAGTACAATGTGCATGGTGTAGATACATTGATCGGAGACATTGTGCCGCCTGAAAGCCTGATGAAAACGCTCACCGACCGTAAACTGGCGGAAGAACAAAAGATCACCTATGATACAGAAATGAAGGCGCAGGAAACAAGGCAAAGCCTCGAAAAGGAAACTGCTATTGCTGAAATGCAAAAAGAGATCGTAAAAGCCGACCAGGGTGTGGTGATCGCAGAACGCATAGCAGATGCTTCTGTAAAAAAAGCCACCGGTGAAGCCAACAGCGTGCGTTTACAATCAACCGCGGAGGCAGACAGGTTGAAATTGCTGGCAAGTGGCGATGCAGAAAGAATCCGGGTTTTGGCAAAAGCAAATGCAGAGCAGATAGAATTGCTGGCAAAGGCGGATGCTGAAAAGATCTCCTTAACCGGTAATGCGGAAGCAGAGAAGATCCTGGCCATCGGTAAGTCCAATGCAGAAGCATACAAACTGTCTGTAGAAGCCATGGGCGGAAATAATTTCACCCAATTGAAAGTGATGGAAGCCATCGGTGCACAGCACATCAAGATCATGCCAGACATACTGATCAGCGGTGGTGCAGAAGGTGCCAATGGCCCCATCAGCGGCTTGCTGGGATTAAAACTGCTGGAAGAAGTGGCAAAGAAGAACGAACAGACAAAAGAAGCTTAACCAGGCAAAGACTTTAGAAAAACGGCCTTTAAATTAAAAAGAGCTGCATCAAAACTTCTATTGATACCGGTATTGATCTTACACGAAATATCGTTGTCAATGGAAAACTGATCTGTAATCATTCGGGTAAAACCGGTGATACAGGTCAGTATGTTTTTGATGCAGCTCCTTTTTTATGGATGGAGTAAAATATTTCCTCAATAAAAATGTAGTTTTAGGGGGTGAAAATAATTTTTGATGACAGCGCTGTTAAGGATAGTTTGTGGCCACTTACCGCCACCAGGAATGCAGCCGGTATAAGAATAGGGATACTCACCATCCGTGAAAAATGGGAACGGCTTTTTGATTTTCCCGAAAGTCACCAGAAAGCTGCTGCATTGCCAAACGATGCAGTCATCAAGATAAATGCAGCCATCATTCCTTCTGTACAAACCGTGGTTTCTATTAATGAATCGGGATATGTGGCCATTGAAAATGCCGGCGAAACATGCAGGCGCCTCCAGCATACCTGGAATATCTTCCAATTGAATGACTGGGCTTTAAGGAAAGATTTTGAACTCCTCACCCGCAACAGAATTTCACAAGCGCTGTCTCCCTCGAATACCATCATCGCTCCCGAAAATATTTTTGTTGAAGAGGGCGCCAGTGTAGAATGCAGTGTGATCAATGCTTCCGCAGGGCCGGTATACATTGCTAAAAATGCCACCGTAATGGAAGGCTGTATGATCCGTGGTCCATTTGCGCTTTGTGAGGGTGCCACATTAAAGATGGGAGCAAAGATATATGGCGCTACTACCATTGGCCCTTACTGTATTGCAGCAGGGGAGATTAAGAATTCCATTTTATCAGGTTACAGCAATAAAGCACACGATGGTTATTTAGGCGATAGTGTAATTGGAGAATGGTGTAATTTTGGCGCCGGAACCACCAACAGCAATATCAAGAATACCGCCGGTGAATTGACGATGTGGAACAATGCCACAAAACAGTTTCAACCAGTTGGCACCAAGGGAGGATTGATCATGGGCGATTACAGCAGGGCCGCCATCAACACCTCCTTTAACACCGGAACCGTAGTGGGTGTTAGCTGCAATGTTTTTGGCAATGGCTTTCCACCAAAATTCATCAATAGTTTTACCTGGGGCGAAGAGCGGTACCATTTTGAAAAAGCCATCCGTGATATTGATAACTGGAAAAAATTAAAAGGCAAAACGATCACCGGAAACGAAGAAATCATTTTAAAAAATTTATACAATCAAAACGTCTAACATGAGAAAGCAAATAGCTGCCGCTAACTGGAAAATGAACCTTACACTGGAACAGGGTACTGCATTGGTAAATGATATCATTGGAGCATCACTTACGTTGAACAATGATCATATAGCCGTATTCGGCGTTCCGTTCCCCTACCTTACCAGTGTAAAACAGCAACTGGCAGGACGTGAAAATATTTTTGTAGCAGCGCAAAATTTATATTCAAAAAAATCAGGTGCTTACACAGGTGAAGTAAGTGCAGAGATGTTGAAAAGCATCGGTGTCGACTATGTGATCATCGGCCACAGCGAACGCAGGGAATATTTTTATGAAACCAATGCAGTGCTGGCGGAAAAATTAAACCTGGCTTTGGAGTATGGCCTTAAAGCGATATTCTGCTGCGGCGAAGCCCTCGAAATAAGGGAAGCAGGCACTCAGAACAGTTTTGTAGAAACACAGATCAAAGAAGGCCTGTTTCATTTATCCGATGAGCAAATGACCGGTTTTGTAATAGCCTACGAACCAATCTGGGCCATCGGTACAGGCAAAACCGCTACCAGCGGACAGGCGCAGGAAATCCAATTGCATATCCGCAACGTGATCGCTTCAAAATATGGAGAGGAGATCGCTCAAAGCGTTTCTATTTTGTATGGTGGAAGTGTAAAGGCTGCCAATGCGAAGGAGATTTTTGGGCAGCCGGATGTAGATGGTGGGCTGGTAGGCGGCGCATCATTGGTAGCAACGGAGTTTACTACGATCATCAATAGTTTAAAATAATGTTGCGACCAGGCGTTGCCTTTAATCAATATTGACCGGGCTTAAAACAATCAACATGAAGCTGAATGCGATCTTCGTTTTTTTGCTGGTAACTCTTTTTGCTATAAAGGCAGGCGCTCAAAACTGCTCCGCCATCGGCACGATTTCTGTTGGCCCTGCAGGCGACTATCCAAGCCTCACGGCAGCGGCCAGTGCGTTGCGGCTCATTGGCCCGGCTGGTAACCTCGTGATCGAACTCCAAGCGGACTACAGTTCTGCCGGAGAAACTTTTCCCATCAGCTTTGCCGGGATCGGCTGTGTAAGTGCGTCCAGTACCATTACCATCAGGCCACAGGCAAATGCCACTGCGCTCAGCATTGCTACCGACAGCCAGTACACCGTTGATCTTGCCAATACGCAGTATCTCATCATTGACGGAAGACCGGGCGGCACGGGTACTACCAATGCACTTTCTATTGTGAATACACACAATAAAGGGGCTGCGGTAAGATTTATTAACAGCGCTTCTCACAATACCCTGCAGTACCTGGATGTAAGAGGATCGGCATCAACCATGCTGCCGGCAGCAGTTACTACCTATGATACTACAGCCGTAATAAACTTTATGGCATCCACCACGGGTGCCGGATGCGACAGTAATGTGATCGATCACTGCAATGTGTTTGAAGCAGACCCTACCGGTAACGTGTACCCTGCAACGGGCATTCATGCGCTGGGCGTTTCTACCAGGATCAATAATCACAACAGCATTTCTAACTGTAACATTTATAATTTTTACCAGCAGTCTGCAAACAGTTCGGGTATTAATATTGAAGAATACAACAGCGACTGGAGCATTACGGGTAACAGCATCTACCAGACACTGCCTGCCGGATACGTATTGTCGACTTACACGCCTGCCGTTTATTTTATAAAGATCAAATCCACCTTATTCAACGATTTTGTTATTGAAGGAAATTACCTCGGCGGCAGTGCACCTGCTGCAACCGGGGCCCAGCTGGAGTTGGGAGGTAACCTTGTATTGTACGGAATTTCTGTTGCCAATGCCTATATACCCGGTCACCCGTCTGTTGTACGAAACAACGTGATCAGGAACCTGGCTGTAAGTGTTAGCAATAACCTTGGTTGGTTCGATGCCATTACACTTTCCAATTTTTTTGGCCATTGTACGGGCAATTTGATCGGCGATACCACTACGCCGGAAAGCATTCGCTTTTATGGTACGGGCAATTCGCCGCAGTTCATAGGCATCAGCAGTACCATCAACAATTATGTGCAGCCCGATACGATTAAAGGTAATATCATCAGTGGCATCTCTTACCAGGGAAGCAATGGTAGTTTTATCGGGATCAATACAGGAGGTTCCGGCAATATGGTCGTTGACAGTAACTGGATCGGCTACCCCGGTATGTCCAACAGCATTTTAAATAATGGCGGAGGCAGCCTCTATGGTATCCGTATAGTAAACTACAGCAGCAGCGGCAAACTATTTTTGAGAGGCAATACATGCGCCAATTTTACCGGGGCCAGTGGCGTGTACAGTTCCGGTTCCGTAGCGGGCATTTATGCTGAAGGCAGCGCCAGTGGGCGGTACGTGATAGAAGGCAATCGTATCTTTAATTTAAAATCTGCCAACATAACGCTCTCGGCTACCACAGCATCCGTTGCAGGGCTTTTATTAAATATCGGTGGTACGCCGGCTATGAGGATATCAAACAATAAGATATATAATTTGTCAACTACCAATTCACCTTCGTCTTCTTTTGGCACTTATGTCCATGGCATTTACTATAACGGGCCTGCAGCAGGGGCAGACTCTATTCATTCCAATATTATCAGTGGCCTTACCTGCAGCTCCTTGCTGCTTACCGGTACGCAAAATATGCAGGGTATCAATTTGCAGGCAGGCAATTCGATGGTATATAACAACGTGATCAGGCTTGGTTTAAATGAAGATGGTACTTCCATTAATGAAGGTTTTGCTTTTACCGGCATCAATGAAGTGGCAGGCCTGAACAGGATTGTGCATAACTCGGTATATATCGGCGGTAATAATGCCGGCATTAACAGCATCAACAGTTATGCTTTTAAAACTGCCGTTAGCTCCGGTAGCAGGGTAGTGGCCAACAATATATTTTACAATGGCAGGTCTTCTGTAACAGGAAACAATTATGCCATCGCCCAGGCAGGCGCTGCAGCACCGGGTACCGATCTGTTCCTTGATAATAATATTTATTTTGCTGATGGCGCCAATGGGTATCTGGGCAATTTTAACGGATCAAACTACAGCAATCTTTCAAACTGGCGTACGGCACTTCAAAAAGATAACAGTTCAGTTTTTCTCAATCCTTCTTTCAAAGCCATTGCCAATCCGCTTGCAACAATGGATTATCACCTTAATAACATGACCCCGGCAGAAGGAACAGGGGCCGCATCATACAGCATACCTGCAGACATAGATGGTGAAGACAGGGCGCAACTAACGCCGGTGGATATAGGCGCAGATGCCGGATTGTATACCAACAGCAATGCACCTGTAATGCCGGCCATTCGTTCCTTTATACCGGCTGCAGCTTCGGCAGGCGACAGTATTACCATCACCGGTTCCGGGTTCAACGGCTGCACCGCAGTAAGTTTTGGTAATGTTCCTGCAGCTTCCTTTTCTGTGATCAGCGATAGTATTGTGATTGCTGTTGTAGGAGATGGCTCAAGTGGCTTTGTAAAAGTGGTTAACCCGGCCGGCACAGCACAGTTAGCAGGCTTTACTTTTCTACCGCTTTGCAGTTGGACTGGACTTATTGACAATGCCTGGGAAAATGCCGGCAACTGGAGTTGTGGTTTTGTACCCAATAGCAATACAGTGGTTAAAATAGACAGCGGTGTGGTGGTACTGGCATCCAATGCAACGGTATGGAGCCTGTCTGTTGCGCAGGGGGCAACCCTCACCGTTAGTGCGCCTTATACACTCACTATTTTGCATTAATTTGTTGGTTTACCAGCAACGACGATTTTTCCTGCAATAATTAACTGGTACTTTCCCGCCCGTTGTGCAGTGCATGATAATACCCCTGCGGAACTTCACCAGGTTTCGTTGGCAGCAAATGAGTTTCCTCACAATTTGAAGAAGCGATAAAGAAGCTGGAATTTAACTTCGGCAGTTGAAAGGTGTTTTAAAAGGCAATTGCGAAGCCGTGGCATCAAAAATCCTGTGAACAATAGAAGATCATATTGCCTTACGTAATAAGTACTGGCAATACGACATAGAACGACATGGAAGAAAACAGGGGCTGAGTCTCAGAAAATCGAGACATCTCTTACATCAGGTCCATTGCTTTGGCAAAGAAGGTGCAGTTGAAAGGCAATACCATGGAGCAATATCCACCACCAACTTTATACACGCCAAAAAAAGCCACAACAGAGATCAAAAATAAAACCCAGTACAAGCCGGTAGATTTTTTAGATGTTTCCATGAATTGAAAATGTTTTGGCAAAAATAGGGTAAAAGCACAATTTTCTATACTGCGCTCTTAAAAAATTTACCACTACCCGAACAAACGATTGCAGCGGAAAACAGGGATAGTTTTCGTTGTGTATTTTTTACATCTTAATAATATGGCTTATCTTGCCTCTCCTTAACATACTACGATGCTTCTCAACTTTTATCTGCGATTCTCCACCAGGGTTGGACAATCACTATATATTTCCGGCAACCACGAGCTATTAGGCGATAATAATATGGCCATGGCCGTTCCGTTGCACTATTTTAACCAGGATTTTTGGCATGGGCAGGTGGAAGTAGACAATACTTCCCTTTCACTGGAATATCGTTATATTTTACGGGAAGATAATGGCAATGAAATTGTAGAATGGGGCAACGACCGCATTATTGAACTGAAAAAATCAACTACAAGAGAAGAACTCGTAATGGTAGATACATGGAATCATGCCGGTGATATCGACAATGCTTTTTATACACAGCCTTTCCAGGGTGTGTTATTAAAAGATGCACAGGCCGGCCATAAACCAAAAGTGGTTAAGACCTATACGCACGAGTTCAGGGTGAAAGCGCCAATGCTCTCTGCTGCTGAAGTGATCTGCATAGCGGGTACAGGCAACACTTTGGGTGAATGGGATACTGTATCGCCGGTTTTACTCGGCAAGGAAGGCAACTGGTGGACGGCGAAACTCAATTTTGCAAAAGATAGTTTTCCTGTTGCTTATAAGTATGGCGTTTACAATACTGCAACCAAAAAGTTTGTTCATTTTGAATCGGGTAATAACCGCACTTTGCAGACCGATGCTCAAAAAGGCAAACTAACAATACTGCATGATGGCTTTGCACAGGTGCCCTATCAAAAATGGAAAGGTGCAGGCGTGGCGATACCAGTGTTTAGTTTAAGAACAGCCAATAGTTATGGCACCGGTGAATTTACCGACATCAGCCAGTTGGTGGATTGGGCAGCAGTATGCGGATTGAAACTGATACAACTGTTACCCGTAAACGATACTACTGCAACGCATACCTGGACGGATTCTTATCCTTACGCTGCCATCTCCGCTTTTGCGCTGCATCCGCTCTATTTGAATCTGGATACTGTTGCAGGTAAAAAGTCGCCCCATGTAAAAAAATGGAAAGCAACCCAGCAGGAACTGAATGCTGCTGTGGATGTGGATTATGAAGCCGTAATGAATTTTAAATTTACGGCCATCAAAGAGTTGTATGAAGTGCAGAAGGACAGTTTTAAAGACGATACCAAATATTTTGAATTTTTTGAACTGAACCGTCACTGGCTGGTGCCGTATGCGGCATTTTGTTATTTGAGGGATAAGTATAAAACCTCCGACTACAGCCAGTGGAAAACAAACAGTGTGTACAATGAGGATGCGGTGCAAAAATTGGTAGCGCCGTCACAGAAACACTATGATAGTATTGCGCTGCATTATTTTACACAATATCATTTGCACCTGCAGTTAAAAGATGCAACGGCCTATGCACACAAAAACGGCATTATTGTAAAGGGCGACCTGCCGATCGGTATTTATCGCTATGGTTGTGATGCCTGGGTAGCACCTGAGTTGTACAATATGGATGCGCAGGCAGGCGCTCCGCCGGACGATTTTGCCATCAAAGGGCAAAACTGGGGCTTTCCTACCTACAACTGGAAGAAGATGCAGGAAGATGGATTTTCGTGGTGGCGTCGCCGTTTTGAACAGATGAGTGAGTATTTTGATGCTTTCCGCATTGATCATATTCTTGGTTTCTTCCGCATCTGGAGTATTCCTATCCATGCGGTAGAAGGCATTATGGGCAAATTTGTTCCGGCCATTCCTGTTCACATCAACGAATTGTATCAGAATAATATCCCGTTTGAGTATCACCGTTACTGCAAGCCCTACATTCCGGAACATGTGGTAAGAGAAAGGTTTGGCAATGAAGCGGATCATGTGTTGCAGCATTTTTTAGAATGGACGGATGGAACTTTTGAATTAAAAGATGCGTACAACACCCAGCAGAAAGTTGAAAAATATTTTAAAGGGCTCGAAGAATCTGATACAAATAATTTTATCAAATTGGGCCTTTATGATCTCATCAGCAATGTGATCTTTTTTGAAGAAGAAGGTTCACAAATGCAGCAATACCATTTCCGCATCGGGATGGAAAACACCACCTCTTTCCGCGACCTGGATGATTATATCAAACAAAAGCTGAAAGATCTCTATGTAAATTATTTCTTCCGCCGGCAGGATGATTTCTGGCAGCAGGAAGCCATGCACAAACTGCCTGAATTAAAACGCACCACCAATATGCTGGTATGCGGTGAAGACCTTGGCATGGTACCCGATTGTGTGCCGGACGTAATGCAGCAACTGGGTATTTTAAGCCTGGAGATACAACGCATGCCCAAGGATCCTAAAACGGAATTCTTTCACCCGGGCAATGCACCTTACATGAGCGTGGTTACGCCTTCTACGCATGATATGAGTACCATTCGTGGCTGGTGGGAAGAAGACACGGCTAAAACACAACGTTTTTATAACAGCATTCTTGGCAAATACGGCGCTTCGCCTTTTTACTGCGAGCCATGGATCAACCGGGATATATTGATACAGCATTTTTATTCGCCTGCCATGTGGTGCATCTTCCAGGTACAGGATCTGCTGGGCATGAGTGAAACCCTGCGGAGAGAAGATCCAAACCAGGAACGCATCAACCAGCCTGCCAATCCAAAACATTACTGGCGCTACCGAATGCATATCAGCCTCGAAGACCTCATCAAAGAAACCGCTTTCAATGAAGAGCTGGGCAGTTATGTCAAGGCCAGCGGAAGATAAATGGAAT